>Ga0209056_10001186_pt1 | contig 28558 bp, 25 predicted proteins | sample GraSoiAngelo_114_FD_185876 | JGI IMG/M metagenome (GOLD analysis project Ga0209056, IMG submission 185876) | Grasslands soil microbial communities from the Angelo Coastal Reserve, California, USA - 14_0903_13_40cm (SPAdes) (version 2) | ecosystem: Environmental > Terrestrial > Soil > Grasslands... | reverse complement strand
CGTGCTCGGCATCGTCGCGGCGCCAGCGGCGCCTGCGCTCCCCCAGCCGAGCGGTGACGAAACCGAGCTGGCGCGACCGACTCCAAGCTGGGCAGCCGCATGTACAGCATCGGGCCCACGGCGGTGGCGCTGACGATGCAGGGCCCCTGGGTGGTTGGTGCGCTCATCAACAATCAGTGGTCGTTCGCGGGCTGGGACGAGAAGGACGTGAACTAGATGCTGCTCCAGCCGTTCGTGAACTACAATTTCGGCCACGGCTGGGCGGTGACGAGCTCGCCCATCGTGACGGCGGACTGGAAAGCCAGCAGTGCCAACAAGTGGACCGTGCCGATTGGCGGCAGCCTGAGCAAGCTGTTCAATCTGGGGCCGGTGCCGATCAACACATCGGTGCAGGCCTACTACAACGCGGAGAAGCCCCAGTTCGCCGCGGACTGGCAGCTGCGCTTCCAGGTCCAGTTCCTCCTTCCCAGCTTCAAGTAGGCCCCCTCGCGTGCGACCTTGGTCCCAGTGCGACCTTGGTCCCATGCCAGTACGCTCGCCGTCGTCGCTCCATTGCCCCGTGGAGGGTGTGACATGAGGGTGTGCGGCTTCATCGTCGTCCTCGGCCTGGCCTTGCTGATCACACCGGTACCGGCGAGCGCGCAACCGGTTCCCATCCCGGAGACCTGGGGTGGAGATTTCTTGTCACGCGCCCGGCTCACCGGCAACTGGGGCGGATTTCGGGACGAGCTCGGCAAGAAAGGGGTCGTGTTCGATGCCGACCTGCTCTTGACGCCTCAGGGCGTCGCGAGCGGCGGCCGGGACACCGAAGCCGAGTTCTGGGGCAACGCCGAGTACACGCTGAACGTGGACACCGGCAAGGCCGGCCTGTGGCCCGGCGGCTTTCTGAAGCTGATCGCGAACAGCGGCTTTGGAGACAGCGTGCTGCAGGATTCGGGCGCCATCAACCCGGTCAATACCGCGGCACTGCTGCCCGCGCCCAACGCCCCGACCACCGCCCTGATGCACGCGACCTTCATGCAGTTCCTCAGTCCAAAGTTCGGCCTCGTCGCTGGCAAGTTCTTCACGCTCGATGGAGACCCCGGCGCGTTCACCGGCAACTACCGCACGCAGTTCCAGAACGGCGCGCTGGTGTTTCCGATGACGGCCGCCCTGGTGCCGATCTCGGCCTACGGGGGTGGCATCGTCGCCATACCGTGGGAGGGCGCAGTCCTGTCGGCGCTGGCGCTCGACCCGAGCGGCACGCCGACGAACAGCGACGTGACGGAGGCGTTTCGCGACGGCGTCATGGTGCTCGCCAGCGCCAAGTTCTCCGTCAAGCCGTTCGATCGGGTGGGCCACCAGGGCGTGCAAGTGATGTGGAGCAACAAGGAACGCTTCTCGCTCACCCAGGACCCGTCCAACATCGCCAAGATCGCTCTGTTCAACCAGTTTCCGCGACTTGCCGATCCCGGCCCGATCCTGGAACGCATCCTCGAGCGGTTCTTCCCCCAGCTCCTCGTCCCCGTTCAACCTGCGAACCGCAAGAACGACACCTGGGCCGTCTTCTACAACTTCGACCAGTATCTCTGGCAGCCGGCCGGCGACCCCAAGCGCGGGATCGGGGTCTTCTTCACGTTCGGCGCCACCGACGGAAACCCGAACCCCATCAAGTACTCCTACAACATGGGTATCGGCGGCAACGGAGTGGTGCCCGGGCGTCCGAACGACAACTTCGGCATCGGCTGGGCGCGCACCGAATTCAGCAGCAACTTCGTTCCGTTCTTGCGCCAGCGGCTCGACCTCGGTCTCGACCACGAGGACGCGGTCGAGATGTACTACAACGCCGCGCTCACGCCCTGGCTCAACGCGACGGTCGACCTGCAGGTCGTCAATCCGGGCCTCAAGAAAACACTCGACTCGTCCAACCGGCTCACGGATGTGAACACCGCGGTCGTGGCAGGAGCACGCCTCTACGTCCGATTCTAGAGCAGCACCTTGATCAGCCGCGTGACCACCTCTTCGAACGGCATGATCGTGAGCGTCAGCGGGAGCAGTGGGGCGGCCGTCACGGCGGCGAGCCGGATGACCGCGTCCAACCCGAAGGGCACGGGCCGCATGTCGCGCACCGTCTCATAGCCGCTGTCGAAATCGGCCCACGACGAGATGTCGGGGTTGCCCACGAGCAACTCTCCCGCCGGGACCCCGCCGCGGATCCACTTGTCGTCGAATTCCTGGGCGTGGCGGCTCGCGAGCACACCGTATTCGCGGAGCCCCCGCCGCCTGGCTTCGACGAGGAGCGGCGTGAACATGACGAGTGGGGCAAGCATGAAGAGGACGAAGAACGCGACGAAGCCTGCGGCATCCACTTTGAATGTCAGCAGGTTCTGCCCCCCGTAGAACACCCGGCTGGCGATCAGCCCGGCCAGCATCGCACCCTGGGCAAAGAGGACCGGCTCGAACGCGTAGGCGCTGACGCCCACGAATCCCAGGCCAGCTGCCCGGTCCGGATGGGTGGGGATGAGCCGCAGCTTCAGCCGCGAGACGCGCCACAGGAACGAGAACCACACGAACAGCCGCAGGTACCACCGCAACAAGATGAGCTGGAAGATCGGAATGCTGACGAACGCGTACCAGTACCCCGAGAGCGTGAGTCGCACACCCGCGCCGTCTGGCGTTCCGTACCACGTCGCCCGATGCAGCGCGATCTGCTCGCGCCACACCCAGTGGCCGACGGTGTAGATCAGGACGATGAGGCCGACCTCCAACGCGACCGAGTTGCGCAACCGCAACGCCGAGGCGATCGCCGCGTGGAAGGCCGGGACCTCCTCCGGAACCACGATACCGCGATCGACGAACTGCTCCACCACCGGGCGGATCCGCTGATGGACCACGATCTCGGCGAGGATCAGGATGGGAAGCGCGATGAGAAACCGTACGTGCGTCTCGATGTCGTGGAGGAAGGGGAGGGCCACGGCACCACCGGTCGCGCTTCGTCCGATGAGCGAAAGGACGAGCAGCGGCAGCCACGCGACCGCGGCGATGACGATCGCCCGCCACTGCACCAGGTCGAGCGGAGGTTTCAGGATGCGGGAGCGGACGTAGAGCTGGTACAGCGGCCCACCCAGGACGAGCGAGAAGTCGGACGGCAGCATGACGCTCACGTCACCTGCTCGATGTCCGGCGCCGGCCACGGCTGATCCGCGTAAGGCGCTCGCAAGGATCGGCGGTTCGGGGTCGGTCACGATCGTTCGGTGCCCGCCATCCAACCATGCGACGAGCCGCGCGTGGTATGGGACCTTGGTCCCATACCACGGGTAGGCATAGGGGCCGTCCCGACGAGCAACCCGAGAAGGCCGCCGGCGCGGAAGCTACTCGACGAAACTGGCGTTGAACTTGAGCAGTCCGTCGTCGCTCTGGCCGCTCAGCATGCGTTTGCCGCCGCTCTCGTAGAGCTGCACAGTGCCGGATGGGGTGACGGACACCCCGCCCTGCTGCTGTAGAGTAGTCTGGTATCGTGCCTTGCCATCCTTCACGCTGATCGTGCCGTAGACATCCGTCGTTCCGGAGTAGTTGGTCGAGGCCGTGAAGGTCCCGTCCGGGCGGATCGTCGTCACCGTGGAGCCGCTCACCTGTGGCCTGAAGACCCATCCCGTCCAGTGTCCGGCAAGCTGCTTGACGTCGGTGATGGCCACGGGCGTTCCGGACGTCGCGGCGGTGGCGCACCCTCCGAGCCCGATTGCCAGTGCGATGACGAGCGCGATGTAATGCAGCATGGTCTCCTCCTTTAGAGTTTCGACACCCTAATACCTGATCTTTCGCTCGACGCGCTCTAGCTCCTCCGCCAGAATCGGCACGCCGAGATTGCAGGCCTGGACGCCCTGGACAGCGCAGAGCTTCAGCACCTCCATGATCTCCTCCATGGTCGCGCCCAGCCTGAGGGCCGCCTTGATGTGCCGGCGCGTGCCGGGCGCGTACATGTGGGTGTAGGACGCGTCGAAGGCGATGCTCAGGAGCTCGACCTCCTTGGGGGGCATCACGCCACGCGCGTAAATCCCGATCCCGGTGGCCATGAACTCTTCGGTCCACACCGGGTCCAGCTCGAAAAAGGGATCCCAGGCTCGGCTCCACTGGCCGATCACCCGCATCTTGTCGCAGGCCGGAGTTGCCATGCCATTCGAACGTCTGGCGGGCTTCACGCCCGCGGCGAGGGCCTCCTCGAGGAGAATGGGAGCGCCCAGGCTGCACGAATGGATCGACAACACGGACGCGCACTTGAGAACGAACAGGATCTCATCGCGGGTCGCGCCCGCCTCGAGCGCAGCGCGGATGTGACGGCGCGTGCCGCCCGGGTCGAGGTTGGTGCAGGCCGCGTTGAGCGCGATGCCGATCAGCTCCGCGATCTTTCGTGGCAGCACCCCCGTGCCCCAGGGGTTCGTGGTCATCTTCACGCACGCCTCGGCCCAGGCCGGATCCCATTCGCGGAGCTGCGCCAGCGCCGCGTCCCAGGGCCCCGTTTCGTCTCTAGTCGCCATGATCTCTCTCCTCGTCGTCGCGGTCACAGTCCGAGATGCTGATGAAGAAACGCGCGCATCTTCTGGCGCGCCGCGATCGCCTCCGGCGCGTCGGGGATCCGATCCGGGAAGTTGTGGATCATGCCCTCGTAGAGATCGAGCTTCACCGTCACGCCGGCCGTATCGAGCGCCTGGTACATCCGCACGAAGCCGCTGAGCAAGACCTCCTTCAGACCGCCCTGGATGAGCGTCGGCGGAAAGCCCGTGGCGTAGTCGCCATAGACGGGTGACGCGTACGGATCCTTGTGATGCTCGAGCGCGGCGTAGGCGGCGGCGGCTTGCCTGGCATGCCGTTCGTCCAGGGCATTCGGATCGGCCGTGCGCAGCGTGGTTTCCGTATCGCCGCTCGCGGTGACGTCCAACCACGGAGACACCAGCACGATCGCTGCCGGCATCCCCAGCCCTCGGTCGCGCATCTTGAGAACGGCCGCGGCGGCCAGCCCACCGCCGGAGGCGTCCCCGTAGATGGCCGTGTCCGAGAGGCGTTGGCCGTCGCTTCGCAGCGCCTGGATCGCCGCGATGACCTGATCGGACATCTGGTCGTATTTGGCGAACGGCGCGAGCGTATAGTCGACGGAGATCACGCGGAGCCCGGTTTCGTGGGCGGCGATGACGGCACGGCCGAGGGTGGATGCGGCGCTCGACATCACGTGGGCCCCACCGTGGGTGTAGACGAGCACCTTGCCGTTGTCCGTCCAGTTCTTGGGACGCACGTCCAGCACGGGGACCCCGCCCAGACTCGTCTCCCCGACGGTGTGCTCGTAGCGCTTGAGACGGGGCGCGGACGTCGCCGTGCCGGCCGCTTCTGCGAAGGCCTGCACCTTTTTCCAGCCGGCCAGGTCTCCTGCGTCGGGGAACGCGGGCATGAGCGCCGGATCCCGTAACGTCCGGAGGAATTCCTGCGCCTCTTTCGACACCGTTTCCGGGACGTTCACATACGGGTGTTGCTGAGTCGGCGTGGTCATGTTCGACTCCTCGGTCTCCGTCGGTGCCGACTTACTCCGGCACGGCGTTCAGGAGGTACATGAGCACCAGGGCGGGGCTCGGGCGGCCCAGCACACGGAACCACTTCTCGTAGATCCGGACGATCTCGTCGGACCGGTAGAGACGGGAGAGCGCCCGGTTCACGACGTGGCGGAAGGCCGCGTCTCCGCGTCGGAGCATGAGCCCGTAGGGTTCATACGAGAATTGCTCGTCGACGAGCGTGAGCTTCTCGGGGTCCTTGGATCCGACGAGGAGGCCGACGAGCAGGACTCGGTCGGAGGCGTAGGCGTCGGCCTTACCGCTCTCCAGAGCCGCGCGGCCCTCGTCGTGATCCTTGACCGGGACGATCTGCGCTCGCACCAGGCGCTTCTGCAGCGCCGCCTGCAGGGCCGGCTCCGTGGTCGTGCCGGGAATGACGGCCACCTTCTTGTCTCCCAGGTCGGAGACGCTCCGGATCCGGGAGCTCGTGCCGACGAGGAGGCCGCCACCGTCGATGAAGATCAGCGGACTGAAGTCCACCCGCTCCTGCCGTGAGAGCGTGACGGTCGTCGATCCGCACTCCATGTCGATACGGCCGCTCGTCACGGCGTCGATGCGGTCGGCGACGGTCACCGGTGCCCAGCGGACCTTCAGCTGGGGCAGGCTGAGCGCCTCCTGGACCTCGGTCACGATCCGCGTGCACAGATCGATGGAGTACCCGGTGGGCTTTCCATCGCTGCCGACGAAGGAGAATGGAGCGGAGTTCTCGCGGTATCCCAGGACGATGGTTCCCGCGGTCTTCATCTTCTTGAGCGTCCCTTGCAGCTCCTGAGCGGCCGCGGGCACGGCCATCGACAGCACCAGCAGCACGACGACGGCAGATCGTTTCATCGCTTTCCTCGCTTGTTCCGTTTTGGGGTCGATGATTCTTCGCTGCGATCACGGTCCGCAGGCGGTCGGGACCGAGAGAACCCGCAATCGGCGTAGCCCAACACGCGACTCCCGGCTCGCGCTGGACGTCCGGTCCCAGCCGCGCGTTCGTCAGGGTTCGCTCGCTTCTCTCGCTCGCGCATCGACGGGATGCTCGCAGTCCCGGGAACGGTCGGCTATGGGACCTTCGTCCGACTCCCGCTGGCACCTCCAACGCCCTGGGAATCCGGTTGCGAGGCGCGCGATCGGTCCTCGGCGCTGCGAAAGTGGAGGGCGACGCTCTCCTCGTGCAACGTCAGCTCGGTCCGCAGCGGGCCCGTGCGGGTCGGCGGCAGAGAGGCCAGCAGGTTCTCGAGCATGGCAAGGAGGCGACGGGCGACCTGCACGCTGTCGGCGCCGTACTGGCGTATCTCGGTGATGGCGAGCTCGACGAAATCCTCCCAGCCGGGCGTGCGGTACACCAGGCGCACCCGTCCCGCGTGGTCTCGCACCACACCGGTGTCGAGCCGGCGAACGCCGACCTTGCGCAGGAGGTGGTGGATCTGGTCGAGGGCGAGCACGGCGGTCGTCGGGTCGTTGATCGCCGGCGACAGCGCCTTCAGCGCGATGTCGACGACGATGCGGAAGGCGAACGCCGGATCCTGTTCCATCGTCCGTTCCGAGCCGAGCGCGATGGATTCCCGGACCGGCGTGTCGAGCCGACGGCTCCCGCCGTAGATGTTGAACAGCGGGTCGCCCTTGGCCACGAAGTCGCCGACCTGCGGCACGACCTCGATGATGCAGTCCTCACGTTCGGCGAGCGCGGTGAGGCCCTTGATGTCGAGGGCGAGCACGACTCCGGACTTGCTCGACAGCTCGACGGTCTGGCTGGGTGGGGCGGCGAGCACCTCGGCCGGCGCGGTCTCCTCGGTGAGGCGGCTCGGGTAGACCTGCTCGATAACCCGGATCCCCCGATTACCCACGTCGGTGAGCACGCTCACCGGCCGGAGGTGCTCTCCGAGATAGCTCACGAGATAGACGAATGTCGCGATGGTGGCCATGTTGAGCACGATCGTGAGCGCAATCCCGAGTTGCGGCACCGATGCGTCGATCCGGCTCAGCACGGCGAGCCCGTAGACGAACGTGAAGGCGAAGAGTCCGACGGCGGCGCGGGTCGCGTTGTTCGCGAACGCGCGGGCAATGATACGGGGAGTGAGCTGGGCGCTGGCGATCTGCACGGCCACGAGCAGGATGGTGAAGACGAACACGATGCACGTGAATGTCGTGCTGACGAACGCGGCCGTGAGCGCCCGTGCGCCCGCCGGGCCGAATCCGAACAGGGACCACCGCGTCGCCTCATCGAGGCGGCGGATAAGCGGGGCGATGGCAATGGCACCCACCATACACGCGGCCGGGGTGATCCACAGCGACGCGCCGAGCAGGCGCCGCAGACGGTGGCGCTGAAGCCAGGTCAGGAGGAGACCTTCCGTGGCCCGGGCGCCTTCACCGCTCGGTCGCATGTCACGACGGTGATTCTTCGACGCGAGCACCTGCGTTCGCCATACGACGAAGGTCCCATGGTCCGGATGACCTGGATCGGGTAAAGGTCGATGGCTGGAGGACGGCCATGAAGACGCTCTCGGGGTTCGCTGTCTCGTCGGCGGTCGGGCTCACGCTGCTCACCGCCTGCGGCTCGACCTCCGATGGCTGGATGAAGCCAGGGATGACCAAGGAGCAGCTCGACCAGGACACGGCGAGCTGCCTGCTCAATTCCAGCATGGTCGTCCCGGGTCTCAGGGGGCCACACAACACCGTCGATCAGGATCGCTACCGTCGCTGCATGGCCGACCGGGGCTACACGGCGGGGCCGGCGAACTAGTCTCGAAGGCGCGCCGACCAGCGGCGTGACGCCAGGATCAGTCTTGTGCGAGCGCCCGCTCGATGGCCGCGATCAGCGACTGGTCGTCGAACGGCTTGCACAGGTACGCGACCGCCCCGGCTTTCCGCGCCCGTTCTCGTGTCGTGTCGTCGTCGTGACCCGTGATGAATACCGTCGGCACCGACGCTCCGGAAGCGAGCAGCCATTCGTGGAGATCGAAGCCCGTGAGCGTGCCCAGGTGGATATCGAGCACGAGGCAGCTCGGTGGAGGACGTACAGACCGGAGGAACTCCTCCCCCGAACCGAAGGTCTCGACGGTGAAGCCAACCGCCTGAAGTAGCCGCCGCAGCGCACGCAGCAGCGATGCATCGTCGTCGACGATGCCGACGACCGGCGAGCCCGCCATTGGGCCGCACGTTTCCAGCACAGGATCAGTATAGGGAACCGCCCCGGCCTGGCTATGGGGCCTTGGTCGTAGAACAGTCGGCGACCGCGTCGCAGCCGGCGTATCATCCTGGGCGCACAGAATGAGGATCGATCTCGACCGTCACGCCATGCTCGACGTCGCTCTCGCCGAGGCGCGCCAGGGACTGGCCGAGGGCGGCATCCCGATCGGCGGCGCCCTCTTCGACACCCAGGGCCGGCTGCTCGGGCGAGGCCACAACCGGCGCGTCCAGCAGAACGACCCGTCGCTGCACGGCGAGACGGACGCCTTCCGCAACGCCGGCCGGCAGCGAAGCTATCGCGACAAGATCATGGTCACGACGCTGGCGCCGTGCTGGTACTGCAGCGGGCTGGTCCGCCAGTTCCGCATCCGCACCGTGATCGTCGGCGAGTCCGTCAACTTCCCGGGCGGCATCGACTGGCTCCGCGAGCACGGGGTCGAGATCATCGATCTCAACTCGCGCGAGTGCATCGACATGCTCGCCCGATACATCGCGGCCCACCCCGAGATCTGGAACGAGGACATCGGCGAAGAGTAAGCTCACGGGCGGCCGATGACCACGCGCACGGTCGGCGCCCGCATCCCACGGAACGAAGACCCCCGGCTGCTCCAGGGCCGGGGATGCTTCGTGGACGACATTCAGCCGGCCGGCGTGTTGCACGCCGCCGTGCTGCGCAGCCCGTACGCCCACGCCCGCATCGTCGCGATCGACGCGACCAGGGCTCGCGCGCTGCCGGGTGTCGCGCTCGTGCTCACCGCCGCCGACCTCGGCGAGCTCGATCAGCCGACGCCGCTGCTCATTCCGAACCCGGCGCTGACTCATCCCCGAACACCGCGGCCGCTGGCCGCCGACGAGGTCCGTTACGTCGGCGAGCCGGTCGCGCTGGTGATTTCCGACAGCCGCTACCTGGCCGAGGATGCCCTCGAGGCCATCGAGGTGACGTGGCAACCGTTGCCCGTCGTCGCCAGCCTCGACGCGGCCCGCGCCGAGGGCGCGCCGCTGGTCCACGCCGGCGTGCCGGGCAATCGCGCGGCCCGCCTGGCCCAGCGGGTCGGCGATCCCGATGCGGTGCTGGCCGGCGCGGCTCGCGTGTTCCGCGAGACGCTCTGGATCGAGCGGAGCTGCGGGAGCCCGATCGAGACGCGCGGCGTGGTCGCGGAATGGGACGCGCGCGCCGGAGCGCTGCGCGTCTGGGACGCCACCCAGGCGCCACTGCCGATCAAGAACGGGCTGGCGCGCATGTTCGGACTCCCGGAGTTCAAGGTGGACGTGATCGCGCCCGACGTCGGCGGCGGCTTCGGCACCAAGATCATGCTCTTCTATCCCGAGGAGATCCTGGTGCCGCTGGCGGCGATCCGGCTCGGCCGGCCCGTGAAGTGGATCGAGGACCGCCACGAGCACCTGATCGCCGCCAACCAGGAGCGCGGCCAGATTCACGACGTGGACGTCGCGGTCGACGGCGACGGCCGGATCCTCGCGCTGCGCGACCGGTTCGTCCACGATGCCGGCGCCTACACGCCGTACGGGATCATCGTGCCGCTGATCACCTCGACGCAGCTGCCCGGCCCCTACCGGCTGCCCCATTACGCCGTCGAGTTCGACGTCGTGTACACGAACACGGCGATCGTGACGCCGTACCGCGGGGCCGGGCGCCCCCATGGCGCCTTCGTGATGGAGCGCGTCATCGGTCGCGTGGCGCGCGAGTTGGGGCTCGAGGCCGTCGAGGTGCGGCGCCGGAACTTCATCCAGCCGCACGAGTTTCCCTGGGACGTCGGCCTCACGTTCCAGGACGGCGGCCCCACGCGCTACGACAGCGGAGACTACCCGCGCGGCCTCGAGATGGCGCTCGAGACGATCGGGTTCCGGGATTTCCGCGCTCGCCAGGCCGAAGCGCGCCGGCAGGGGCGCCATCTCGGTCTCGGCGTGGCCTGCTACGTCGAGGGCACCGGCATCGGCCCCTACGAGGGCGCTCACGTGCGTGTGGAGCCGAGCGGCCGCGTGCTGGTCGCCACGGGCCTCACGACCCAGGGCCAGGGTCACGCGACCACGTTCGCTCAGATCGCCGCCGACGCGCTCGGCTGCGATCCCGCCGACGTGACCGTGATCACCGGGGACACGCGGCGATTCAACTGGGGCGCCGGCACCTTCGCCAGCCGCGCGCTCGTGACGAGCGGCAACGCCGTCGGCGTCGCCGCGCGGAAGGTCCGGAACAAGGCGTTGAGGATCGCGGCGGACCTGCTGGAGGCGTCTCCGGACGATCTCGAGATCGCGAATGGCCGTGTCAGCGTGCGAGGTGCGCCGGCCTCCGCGCTCACGCTGGGCGCGCTCGCCACGGTGGCCAATCCCATCCGCTACGCCTATGGCAAGGAGGCGACCGACGCGGCGCTCCGGCTGGTGAAGCCGCGGCCGGGTGCCGTGCTCGCGCCCGACGAGGAGCCGGGGCTCGAAGCCCACGGCTACTACGCGCCGCCGCACGCCACGTTCGCCAGCGGTTGTCACGCGGTGATCGTGGAGGTCGATCCCGCCACCGGCGAGGTGAAGATCATCAAATATGCCGTCCACCACGACTGCGGCCGGATGATCAATCCGATGATCGTCGAGGGACAGATCCGCGGAGGCGTGGCGCAGGGGGTCGGCGGCGCCCTCTACGAGCGGATCGTGTACGACGGCGAGGGCCAGCCGCTGACCACCACGTTCATGGACTTCCTGATGCCCACGGCGATGGAGGTCCCGTCGATCGAGATCGTCCACACCGAGACGCCATCGCCGCTTAATCCGCTGGGCGTCAAGGGCGTCGGCGAGGCCGGCGCCATCCCAGGGCCGGCGCTGCTGGCCGAGGCCGTGGACGACGCACTCGCCCCGTTCGGCGTGCGTGTGCGCGAGATGCCGCTCGGCCCCGATCGGCTCCGACAGCTCATCGCCGCCGCACGGCGGTAGAATCCAGCCTCACCGACCATGGCAGCAGCGGGCGACCTCGGCTGGACGATCCGCCGCAGCGCGTACTTCGATTCGGTGGCGCTCATGCGCGTGGCCGAGCAGGCGCGCCAGATCCCCGGCGTGCTCGAGGTCACGCTGGTGATGGGCACGCCGGCCAATCGCGCGACGCTGGTGGCGTCGGAGCTGTGGCCGGTGGATGCGCCGGCCACCGCGCCCGAGGATCTGCTCATCGCCGTGCGGGCGAAGAGCGACGACGCCCTCCGTCTCGCGCTGGCGAGCGTCGAGCAGCGGCTCGACGCTCCCCGGGAGTCACGTCCGGCCGCTCGTGACGACGTGGCGCCACGCACGATCGTGGGTGCCCGACGTCGCGCGGGTGTTGCGAATCTCGCGCTGATCGCCGTCCCCGGTCCCTACGCGGCCATCGACGCTCACCAGGCGCTGTCGGCGGGCCTCCACGTCTTCCTCTTCAGCGACGGCGTTTCTCTCGCCGACGAGGTGGCGCTCAAGCTCCGCGGGCGCGAGCTCGGCCTCATCGTCATGGGGCCCGAATGCGGGACCTCGATCGTCAACGGCGTCGGGCTCGGGTTCGCGAACCGTGTCCGCCGCGGCTCGATCGGTGTGGTCGGCGCCTCGGGCACCGGCATCCAGGAGGTCACGACGCTCGTCCACCGCCTCGGCGGCGGAATCTCCCACGCGATCGGCACCGGCGGACGAGATCTCGACGCCGCGGTCGGCGGCGTGACCACGCTCCAGGGACTCGGCTGGCTGGCGGAAGACGATGGGACCCGCGTGATCGTGATCGTGTCGAAGCCGTCGTCGCGCGACGTCGCCGACCGCGTGCTCGCCGCCGCGGCCCGAATAGGGAAACCCGCCGTCGCCTGCCTCCTCGGCTACGACGGACAGATCCCAACGGGCCTCGAGGTCGTGACGACGCTGGAGGAGGCGGCCATCGCGGCTGTTCGACTCACCGGTGCCGCCCCGCGCGGCCTGGACCGCCCGGTCATCACCTCTTCCGCCACGAGCGGCAGCATCGTCGGCCTCTATACCGGAGGCACCCTGTGCGAAGAAGCGCGTTGCCTGGTTGGTGGCCGTGTCCACCGGTTCGTCGACTTCGGCGCTGAGGAGTACACGCGCGGGCGACCGCACCCGATCATCGACCCGAGCCTTCGACACACCGCGATCGTCGACGCGGCCGGTGACGGCCGCGCGTCGGTGATCGTGCTCGACGTCATCCTCGGCGACTGCGCTCATCCCGATCCGGCCGGCGCGCTCGCCCCCGTGCTCGTGGACGCGCGTGAGCGCGCGCGTCACGCTGGCCGTTCGCTCAGTGTCGTTGCCCACGTCGTCGGCACCGACGGGGACCCGCAAGGGCTCGGCGTCCAGGAGAACGCGCTGCGCAAGGTCGGCGCCATCGTCTGCGCGTCCAACCGCATCGCGGCGCAGACCGCCCGAGACATCGCAGAGGCTCGCCATGCCGGCTGACGCCTTGCTCGGCGCTCCGCTCAACGTCGTCACGGCCGGCCCCGAGCTCTTCAGCGCGGCCGTGGCCGCTCAGGGCGTCGCCGTGACGCGCGTGGACTGGCAGCCGCCGGCGAGCGCCACGGGCCTCGCCTCACTCTGGTGCGACACCGTGGATGCCGCCAACCGACTCGCGCTCGATCGGCTCCTGGGCGCTCAGCCGGTGCTGATCGACGTTCGCCCGGCGATCGACGTCGTTCCCGGCATGACGAACGACACGGTCCTCCACGCCGGACCGCCGATCGAGTGGGAGCGCATGAGCGGCCCCCTGCGCGGCGCCGTCGCGGGCGCGCTCGTGTACGAGGGCCTGGCTGGGACGTACGAGGAGGCGGAACGCCGGGCCTCACGCGGCGCCGCCGGCTTCGATCCCTGCCATCACCACGCCGCCGTCGGCCCGATGGCCGGCGTGATGACGGCATCGATGCCCGTGTTCGTCGTGGAGAATCGTGCCGCGGGCAACTGCGCGTACGCCACGCTGAACGAGGGCCTCGGCAAGGTCCTGCGCTACGGCGCCCACGCTCCCGAGGTCCTCGAGCGGCTGGGCTGGTTCAGGGACGTCCTCGGCCCGGCGCTCGGCGAGGCGCTGCGTCGTCTCGGCGGCATCGACCTGCGCGCGCTCATCGGTCAGGCGGTGCAGATGGGCGACGAGTGCCACAACCGCAACCGCGCCGCCTCGGCGCTCCTCATCAAGGCCCTCGCGCCGGAGCTCGCCGCGCTGGATCTCGCTCCGCGCGAGCGCGCACGGATCCTCGCCTTCGCCGCCGGCAACGAGCACTTCTTCCTGAACGCCTCGATGGCGGCGTGCAAGGCGGCGCTCGACGCTGCTCACGGTGTGCCGGACTCCACGCTGGTCACGACCATGGCGCGCAACGGCACCGACTTCGGCATTCGCGTCAGCGGGCTCGGTGACCCGTGGTTCACGGGCCCGGCCGAGACGCCGCAAGGCCTCTTCTTCCCCGGCTACGGCCCCGCCGACGCCAACCCCGACATCGGCGACAGCGCGATCACCGAGACGGCCGGCCTCGGCGGCTTCGCGATGGCTGCCGCTCCCGCCATCGTGCAGTTCGTGGGGGGCACGGCGGCCGAGGCGCTGCGCTACACGCGCGCGATGTACGAGATCACGTTGGCCGAGAACCCGGCGTACCGGATCCCCGTGCTCGATTTCCGCGGAACTCCCACGGGCATCGACGTGCGGCTGGTGGCCCAGACCGGGATCCTGCCGCAGATCAACACCGGCATGGCTCACCGCGAGGCGGGCATCGGCCAGATCGGGGCCGGCCTCGTCAAGCCCCCGCGCGTCTGCTTCGATCGAGCGCTCGACGCGCTGGTGCAGCATCGCGCGCGGGCGGCCACGCCCAACCATCGTCACTGAGGAGGACCAGCTATGTACGCTCAGGCGTTCAAGGTCGGCATGCGCGCCCCCGACGACGTCAGTGAAGCCGCGCGACTGCTCGATGCGCGCGCGTTCAGCGCCGAGCACGTGGTGGCCATCCTCGGCAAGACGGAAGGCAACGGCGGCGTGAACGACTACACGCGGGCGCTGGCCACGCTCTCGTTCCAGATCCTGCTCGCCGAGCGCTCGGGCCAGAAGGTCTCGGCCATCGCCAAGCGCGTGCCCATCATCTGGTCGGGGGGGACCGAGGGCCTGATGAGCCCCCACGCCACGATCTTCACGCGCGAGCCCGACCGCGGGACGCCCAGCGGTCAGAAGCGGCTCGCCGTCGGCACCGGCTACACGCGCGACCTCCTCCCCGAAGAATTCGGGACGGCGGTTCACGCCCGGGTGGCGGCCGAGGGCGTGAGCGCCGCCATCAAGGACGCCGGGATCGAGTCACCGGCCGACCTCCACTTCGTCCAGATCAAGACCGGCGCGCTCACGACCGAGCGGGTGAACGAGGCGCGGCGCCGCTCACGGTCGGTCGTCACGAGCGACACCTACAAGTCGATGGCGTACGGGCGGGCGGCCGCCGCGCTCGGCATCGGCGTGGCGTCGGCGGCGATCGAGGCCGGGAAGCTCTCCGACGACGTGATCCTCCACGACTTCTCGATCTTCTCGGAGGTGGCCTCGACGTCGTCGGGCGTGGAGCTGATGAACTGCGAGGTCATCGTGCTCGGCAACTCCGCGCGCTCCACCAGCGGCCTCCACATGGCGCACGCGCTGATGAAGGACGCCATCGACGGCGCCGCCGTGCGCGAAGCCCTGCGTCGGGCCGGACTCGCCGTCGAGTGCGAGCTCGGCGCCGCCGATCGCGAGCGTCTGATCAACGTGTTCGTCAAGTGCGAGCCCGATCTCTCCGGCGCGACGCGTGGGCGGCGGCACGTGATGTTCGAGGACTCCGACGTCAACGCCACGCGCCACATCCGCGGCGCCGTCAACGCGGTCGTGGCCTCGGTGACCGGCGACACCATGTGCTACGTGTCGGCCGGCGCCGAGCACCAGGGGCCTCCCGGAGGCGGCGTCGTGGCCGTGCTCGCGCGTGCGCCGGGAAGCAAGTAACGGCGTATCATGACCGACGTGCCCGCCGCGTCACCGACGGGTGAAGCCGTGACGACGCGGCCAGTGCAATACGGCGAGGTGGCAGCAACGGCCCTCGCGCCGTCGCCGCGGATAGCCGCCGGAGTAACGTCCGGCCGGCGGGCACACGCTCCGATACCGAGCGCTTCTGTCGGGCCTCCCGCGCGCACGTCCCGTGGCCGACGTCATGGCGTGGCGCGCGTGTCCAGAAAGCGAACACCTCGTTAACGTGCCATTCGCTCGGAGCGAGCAGAGCGTGAACGTGAACGAAGCGCCGTCGTGGCGCGTCCATTGCAGCCTCGACACCGACGAGCGCCCATGGACCAGAAGTGGCTTCCCGACGAAATTCTCAATGGCGTGCGCGTCGTCCTGGTCGAGGCCAACAGCGAAGACCGCGCGGTTCTCACGGCACTCCTCTCGATGTACGGCGCGGATGTCAGGGCGGTGAGCTGCGCGCGCGAGGCCATCGGCCTCCTGCAATCGGCGGCGCCCGCCGTGGTGGTCTGCGATCCGGGCGCGGCGACCGAGGATGGCGTCTGGCTCCTGCGTCAGGCGCGGGCGTGCTCGAGCGAGGATGGCCGGACACGCCGGATTCTCGGATTGTCCGGCGCGTACGGCGCGCGTGACAGCTCGCGAGTCCTCGCCCTCGGCTTCGACGGATTCCTCTCGAAGCCGGTCGACGTTCAGGTCTTCTGCGCGATGGTCGCCGATCTCGCGCGGCCGGGAGTCTAGTCCCCCCGAAGCTCCGAGCGCGACGCATCGAGGCCACTCGCCCGGTGTGAAAGTTTTTTCCTATCGCTCTCGATTGCGGCCGCCCGCGCGCCGTCCTCTCTGGTACCATGACGCACACTGCTGGTCGACTCGATGCACCAAGCTCACTCTCTCGCACGTACGACGTTGCGCCACCCGAGGATTCGGCGGGAGTCATGTTGACGACACCGTTCCCATCCGAGGAGGACAGGGCCGCCTGGGTGGCGGCGATCGTCGACTCATCCGACGACGCCATCGTGAGCAAGACGCTGGACGGCCTCATCACGTCGTGGAATCGGGCCGCCGAGCGAATTTTCGGCTGGACCGCCGCCGAGGCCGTCGGCCGGTCCATCACCATCGTCATCCCACCGGACCGGCTGGCCGAAGAGGAAGACATTCTCGCCCGCATCAAACAGGGCGAGAAGATCGAGCACTTCGAGACGACGCGCATGCGGAAGGACGGCACCCGGTTCGAGATCTCGCTGACGGTGTCGCCGATCAAGAACGCGAAGGGCGAGGTCATCGGCGCTTCGAAGATCGCTCGCGACATCAGCGCGCGCCTGCACGGCGACGAGGCAATCGCCCGACTGGCGGCCATCGTCAACTCGGCCGACGACGCCATCGTGAGCAAGACGCTGGACGGCGTCATCACGTCGTGGAACCGGGCCGCCCAGGCCATGTTCGGCTGGACGGCCGCCGAGGCCGTCGGCCAGCGGATCACCTTGATCATCCCGCGCGAGCGTTGGCCCGAGCAGGACGAGGTGCTCGCGCGCGTCTGCAAAGGCGAGAGCATCGACCACTTCGACACGGTTCGCGTGCGCAAGAGTGGAGAGCGCATCGACGTTTCGCTGACCGTCTCGCCGGTGAAGGACGCGCGCGGCCGGATCATCGGCGCGTCGAAGATCGCGCGCGACGTGAGCGATCGGAAGCGCGCCGAAGCCGAGCGGACAAAGCTCCTTCAAACCGTGCAGCAAGCGCGGGAGGAGGCGGAGGAGCTCAACCGGAGCAAGGATCAGTTCCTGGCCGTGCTCTCTCACGAGCTGCGGACGCCCCTCAATGCGATCTTCGGCTGGGCCCGCATGCTCCAGAGCGCGGCCATGGACGAGGCGACGAGCCGGCGCGCCATCGATGCGATCCTCCGGAACGCCACCGCCCAGGTCCAGCTCGTCGAGGATCTGCTCGACGTGTCGCGGATCATCACGGGCAAGATGCGGCTCGACGTGCAGTGGCTCGATCTGAAGTCGGTCATCGAGTCGGCCCTGGACGCCGTGCAGCCGGCCGCAAGCGCCAAGGGCCTCAAAATCGAAACCGTCTTGGATCCCAATGCCGGGCCCGTGGTGGGAGCGGCCGACCGGCTGCGCCAGGTGGTCTGGAACCTCCTCATGAACGCGATCAAGTTCACGCCTCGCGACGGCCGCGTCCAGGTCCACCTGCGGAAGCTCAAGTCCCACGTCGAGATCGTGGTCAGCGACAGCGGTGAGGGGATCCAGCCGGAGATCTTGCCGTTCATCTTCGATCGCTTCCGCCAGGGCGACAGCACGACGACGCGCCCTCACGGAGGCCTCGGCCTCGGGCTGGCGCTGGTCAGGCATCTGGTCGACCTCCACGGCGGGCGTGTTCGCGCGGCGAGCGAGGGCCCGGGCCGTGGCGCGACCTTCGTGGTCGAGTTGCCCGTCGCGATTCTCGGCCCTGAGGCGGGCACCACGTTGGAGACCTCGGCCGCGATGGGAGCACTGCCTCTCCAGAACGTTCGCGTCCTGCTGGTGGACGACGACGCCGACGGCCTCGATCTCACGACGGTGATGCTGACCAACAGCGGGGCCCAGGTGAAGACGGCCGTCTCGGTCGCCGCCGCCCTCGACGTCCTGGAGTCCTGGCCGGCCGACGTGCTCGTCTCCGACATCGAGATGCCCGGCGAAGACGGGTACGAGCTTCTGCGTCGGATCCGTGCAAAGGAGCGGGGAGGCCGGACCCGGCTGCCCGCACTCGCGCTGACCGCCTACGGCCGTCCCGAGGACCGCCGGCGCACGCTGGCCGCCGGATACAATCTCCACCTGGCCAAGCCCATCGATCCGTCCGAGCTCGTCCTGGCCGTCGCCAACCTCGTCGGTCGCACCGGCTGATCATCGTGCTCGTCGTCGCCATCGTGGCGGCCCTCGTCGCAGTCGCCGCGCCCGCGCGCGGCGAGATGCTCCTGCCCTCCGGCTTCACGGCCAGCGTCTACCTCACCGGTGATGGCTTTGCTCAGCCGGGCGGCGTGCCCTCGTCGTCCACGCTCGTCATCGACGACGCCGGCCTCCTCTATCTCGCCCGAACCGGACGGCGCTTCACTGCGGGCGAGGTCGAGGACCTCTTTCCCCTCTACCGGATTCCGGTCGGTGGCGCGCGCCTGACCCCAGCCACCGAGGCGCGCTACTTCTACGGGCCACCGCTGCCGAACCCTCAGGTGGGCGCCGTCCGCGGTCAGGACGTGCTCGTGACCACGTTCGATCGCGAGCGCAAGATCGGCGTGCTCTATCGTCTCCGGGACGGGATGGCCGAGCTGCTCGCGGGCGGCACACCGCCGCGGGGCGAACCGCCGCTGCTGCGACAGCCGGAAGGCGTGGCCGTGGACGGCAGCGGCAACATCTACGTGGCCGATCGAGAGCAGGGTGCCGTCGTCAAGCTCGACGCGTCCGGCCGCGTGCTGCAGCGACGATTTGCCGAAGTGATGCGGCCCCGTACGGTCGGGGTGGACCCGAGCGACCGACTGTGGATCGGCGCCGACGTCAGTGTCGAGGCGCCCTGGCAACAGGGACCGGGCGAGATCTGGGCCGTGAGTCCGCAGAGCGGCGCCCAGCTCGTCCTGCGGGGCCCGCTGGCGGCTGGCCTCGCCGTCGCGCCGTCCGGCCACGCCATTGTCGCCAATCGCCAGGCCGCCACGGTCGTCGTGGTGACGCCGGACGGTCAGACGCTCGAGCTGGCCAGGTTCACCGAGGGCGACGTGCCGCGCGGCCTCGCGCTCGCGCCCGTGACGCCCCAGACGCGCCGGGCCGGCATCGCGGGTGACCTCTTCATCGTCGTCATCCGGCGGGGCATCTTCGCCGTCAACGAGGTGGTGCGCGTGGCCGGCCCGCTCGAGTCGTTCATACGCGGCGGCGGCGTGCCGCGACGCTGAGCGCGACGATGCTCACGAGGCCGGCGGCGCCGCCGGTCATGCACGCGGTGGCCACGCCGGCGTGCTCGGCGATCGTGCCGACCAGAAACGATCCGATCGGCGTCATTCCCACGAAGACCATCGCGTAGAGACTCATCAGTCGGCCGCGCAGCTCGTCGGGCACGGTGATCTGCACCGTCGTGTTGCAGCTCGTCATGAACAGGATCTGGGCCAGACCGATCACGGCGAGCAGTCCGGCGGTGGGCGCAAACCGATGGACGGCCCCGAGGGCGATCGTGGCGATCGAGAGGACGAGCGCAGGCACGATGACCATCGGCCGCGACGGCCACGGCTGATTGAGCGCCGCCATCACGAGGGCGCCTATGACGGCGCCGGCGCCGAGCGCGGCCATCAGCAGGCCGAATCCGTGGGCGCCCTCACCGAGGACGTCGCGCGCGATGAGCGGGACGAAGACGTTGTAGTTGATCACGAAGAGGCTCACCGTCAGCAGGAGGCCGAAGACGAGCGCGACGACCGGCGTGCCCACCGCGTAACGGACACCTTCGGCGATCTCGGCGACGAGGTGATTGCGCCGCCGCGGCCGGGGCCGGCCGTCGTTGCGCACGGCGAGCAACGCGATGATCACGGCCACGAAGCTCGCGGCATTGACGAAGAAGGCGGCGGCCTCGCCCCAGCGGGCCACCAGGAGGCCGGCTGCCGCCGGCCCGATCACCCGGGCGCCGTTGAACATCGCCGAGTTCAGCGCGATCGCGTTCATGAGATCGTTCTTGCCCACGAGATCGGCGACGAACGCCTGCCGCGCCGGCATGTCGAACGTATTGGCGATGCCGTAGACGGTGGCGAGGACGGCGACGTGCCAGTACTGGACGTGGCCGCTCGCCACGAGCACCGCGAGCGCGAGGGCCTGCAGCATGAGCACCGTCTGCGTGCCCAGGATCAGCCGGCGCTTGCGGACGCGGTCGCTGACCGCGCCGGCCACGAACGAGAAGAGCAGCATCGGCCCGAACTGGAGCGAACCGATCATTCCAAGCCGGAACGGCGAGTTCGTCAGCTCGAGCACGAGCCAGGCCTGGCCGACACTCTGCATCCAGGTGCCGATCAGCGAGACGAGCTGGCCGGCGATGAACAGCCGGAAGTCGCGGTGGGCGAGGGCCCGGAGGCCCCGGGGGACGCCGGCCATCGGTGTACTGTAACTCTGTGCTTCTGCGGTATGTTCTATGATGTGAGTAGTGTGCCGGCGGCCCCTGGCTCCCCCCCGATGGGCTCGACCGTCACCATCCTCTTCAGCGACATCCGGGGCTTCACGGAGTACACCGAGCAGTACGGCGACGAGGTCGCCTTCCAGGTGCTCCAGGAGCACAACGGGATCGTCCGCCGTCACATCGGCGCGTTCTCCGGGAAGGTGGTGAAGACCCAGGGCGACAGCTTCATGGTGGCGTTCACGACCGCGCGCGGCGCCGTCCTGTGCGGGGCCGCCATCCAGCGCGAGATCGCCGAGAAGACGCAGGCCGAGAGCGGCACGCGGATCGCGGTGGGCATCGGCATCAACACCGGAGAGCCCATCTACGAGGGCGGCGATTTCTTCGGCAGCACGGTCAACCTCGCCGCCCGGGTGTGCGCGACGGCCGGCCCCGGCCAGATCTTCGTCTCCGAGACGACGCGCCACGTGGCTGGTCGACTCGACGGCGTCGAGTACATCGACCGCGGCCTGCACGAGCTGAAGGGCTTCCAGGACCAGCAGCGTCTCTTCGAGGTGGCGTGGAAAGCGGTCCCACCCGGCGTTCCCGACGAGGCCGAGATCAGCGCGGTCGAGGGCGCCGTCCAGCGCGCGCTTGGCGTGCTCAATCGCGTCCTCGGAATCGGCCACCGCGACGATCCGGCGTTCCGCCCGCTCCTCGAGTGCCAGGCCAAGGCCAGTGAGCTTCGGCTGTCGCTGTCACGAGCCGTGGCCGAGCAGCGCGGCTACACCGTCAAGCAGGTGGACCAGGCGATGCTCCCGTTCGCCGATCTTCTGACGCTGGTGACCGGGCGCGAGCATCTCGACGACCAGCGATGGGGCCAGCTCGAGTCGGGCGTCGGCCGTGCGTTCGGGCGCCCCCTGGTGGCCGCCGCGACGCGAGGCCGTCTCTTCGTGGGCACCGAGCGCGAGTCGCCGAGAAACTCGGTGCCGCCACCGCCACGCGATCCGGAGCCGCCGCGCGCCGAGCGGCCACGCCGGCTGCCGACGATTCCCGATCCGCCAGCGCCGATGCCGATCGACGCCCGTGTCCAGGGCATACGGTGGTGGGTGTCGCTCCTGGAAGGCTGGCAAGCGTGGAAGGCCTCGGGCATGGCGCAGGCGCACGCCGTTCGCGCCGCGGTGACCCGCCATCCGTACTTGCTCGCCGTCGCGCTCAGGGAAAGCCCGAACCACGACGAAGGCCGGCTGTGTGCCGGTTACTTCGCCCTGCTTGAGCACGTGGAGGATCAGTCGCCGGGCTTCGTCAGGACCGCGGTCGACCAGGCGGCGGCGGCCGTGGGCTCGGGTGAGCCGGCCGCGCTCGACAACGCGCTCTACGGGCTGCTCGTCGGGCGGGGACGCTTGCGCGAAACCTTCGCCGACTTCGTCCGAGAGGTGATGATCGCCGCCATCCCTGCACCCGGCTTGTGGACGGACGCCACGGTGACCGAGCGCGAGGAGTCCACGTCGGTGGTGACGCGGCCCAGCGCAGCGGTCGGCGACCCCGGCGAGGCGCGACAGGAGTTGACCGAGACCCAGCACCGCGCGGGAGAGCGCCGCTTCGCGCTGACGATCGCGCCCCTGACCGCGCGCTTCTTCTGCCTGCGCGGCGTCGAGCTGCGGAATCCGCGCGACGTCGAGCTGCGGCTCACGCGTGCGGGGGAAGGATCCGACCACGGCTGGTCGCTCCAGGTGAGGACGGATCAGCTCCTGCTCTCGCCGCCCCGGCGACTCACCCCGAGCGGCACCTCGCTGCCCGGGCTCGGCCGCAACTACGGCGACCTCTGGATCGGCGTGTTCAATCCCGAGCCGGCCGCGCCCGCCGTGTACGAGCTGACCGTCACGATCACCGTGCAGAGCCCGCCCGGGATCCGCCGCGCGTTCTCCCCGCTCGGCCGCGGTCCCCGTTAGCCTTCGAGGTGCTCCATGACTGCTGATGACATCATCTGGCGCCCGCGTCCCGAGGTCGCCGCGCGGTCGCGCATCGGCACGTTCCTCCGTGTCCAGGCGATCGCGACGCTCTCCGAGCTCCAGCGTCGCTCCGTCGCCGATCCCGAGTGGTACTGGACCAAGGTCGTGGAGGACCTCGGGATCCGCTGGCTGCGCGCGCCCCGGCGCGTGCTCGACGATGCGCGCGGACCAGCGTGGCCCGTGTGGTTTCCGGGCGGCCTGATGAACCTCGCCGATTGCTGCGTGGACCGCCACGTCGAGAGCGGGCGCGCGGCGCATCCTGCGCTGATCTGGGAGGGTGACGACGGCTCGACCCGCCAGGTGACGTACAGCGAGCTGCTCGGCGAGGTGAGCCGCCTGGCCAATGCCCTGCGAGCGCTCGGCGTCGGCGAGGGCGATCGCGTCGGCATCTTCCTGCCCATGTCGCTGGAGGCCGCGATCGCGACGCTCGCCGTCGTGCGCATCGGCGCGATCTACACGCCGTGCTTCTCCGGCTTCGGCGCCCAGGCGGTCGCCTCGCGACTGCAAGACAGCGAGGCGAAGGTGCTCATCACCGCCGACGGGTTCCATCGCCGCGGCCAGGTCGTGCGGATGAAGGAGACCGCTGACGAGGCCCTGGCGCTGAGCCCGACGGTGAAGGCCGTCCTCGTGTATCGCCGTCTCGGCCGCGAGATTCCGTGGACCGCCGGTCGCGATCGGTGGTGGCACGAGGCTGTGGCGACCGTGTCCCAGACGTGTCCCGTCGTCCCGGTCGACGCCGATCGTCCCTGCCTCATCATCTATACGTCGGGGACGACGGGCCGGCCCAAGGGCACCGTGCTGACCCACGGCGGATTCCTGATCAAGTGCGCCCACGATTTTGCGTACTGCATGGACGTGGGCCGTGACGACCGCCTCTTCTGGCTCACCGACCTCGGATGGTTGATGGGGCCGATGGCCATCACGGCCGCGCTCGTCCACGGTGCCACCGGGGTCGTCTTCGAGGGCGTGCCCGATTTCCCGAAGCCCGATCGCTTGTGGGGCCTGGTCGAGCGCCATCGCATCACGGTGATGGGACTGTCGCCCACCGCCGTGCGCGCGCTCATGCCTCACGGCGCCGATCATCCACGCGGCCACGACCTCTCGTCGCTGCGCATCCTCGGATCGACGGGCGAGCCGTGGAATCCCGAGCCCTATCGCTGGCTCTTCGAGCAGGTGGGAGGCTCGCGCCTGCCCATCATCAATTACACCGGCGGCACCGAGATCTCCGGTGGAATCCTCGGCTGTTTCCCGATCGCGCCGCTCAAGCCGTGCTCGTTCACGGGGCCCATCCCGGGAATGGCGGCCGACGTCTTCGGCGACGACGGCCGCCCCGTGCGCGGTCAGGTTGGCGAGCTGGTGGTGACGAAGCCGTGGCCCGGCATGACGCAGGGCTTCTGGCGCGATCCGGCGCGTTACGAGGAGACCTACTGGTCGCGCTGGCCGGGCGTGTGGGTCCACGGCGACTGGGCCGTGATCGACGACGACGGCTTCTGGTTCCTCCAGGGCCGTTCGGACGACACGTTGAAGATCGCCGGCAAGCGCCTGGGGCCCGCCGAGGTCGAGTCCATCCTGGTCGGTCACCCCGCGGTGGCCGAGGCCGGAGTCATCGGCGTGCCGCACGAGGTGAAGGGCGAGGCGGTGGTGTGCTTCGTCGTGCTCAAACCGGGACGCCAGCCGTCCGACCCGTTACGTGCCGAGCTTTCAGAGCGGGTGGCGCACGAGATGGGCAAGGCCCTCAAGCCCGAGCGCGTGCTGTTCGCGCGCGACCTGCCGAAGACGCGCTCGGCGAAGATCATGCGCCGCGTGATCCGCGCGACCTATCTGAAGAAGGAGCCGGGGGATCTCTCGTCGCTCGAAAATCCCGACGCCGTCAAGGCGATCGCCGAGGCGAGCTGATGGGAGCGACTCTTGTGAAGAGCCTTGCGATGCTGCTCGTTCTCGCCATTCTGGCCGTGTCCTACGGTTGCGCGGGCTTCTCGTCGTCGGACTCCTCAGCATTCCCGGTCTCCCTTCGGCAAGCCGTATGCGAGCGCGACGGTGGCGTGTGGCGCGCGAATGGGAGGTGCGAGATCCAGTCGACGGCGAGGTGATGCGGTACCTCGCAGGCGGTGAGGTCTCTTGTTTTGTTGTGTTGTTGACAAGCCGCGCGGCCACCCCTAGATTCGCGGCAGTCGCGACACGTGGTTCGCCGCCGATGGGGAGGCCTCATGATCACGCTCGTCGTCAACGGTCAGACGACCCGGTTCGATCTCGACGCTGACACTCCGCTGCTCTACGTTCTCCGCGACAACCTCGCGCTCAACGGCCCGAAGTTCGGCTGCGGCCTCGGTCAGTGCGGAGCGTGCACCGTGCTGATGAACGGCCAGGCCGTGCGCTCGTGCTCGGTGCCGATCGCCAAGGCGGCCGGCCTGCGCATCACGACGCTCGAAGGGCTTGGCTCGAGCGAGAAGCCCCACCCGATTCAGAAGGCGTTCATCGACGAGCAGGCCGCCCAGTGCGGTTACTGCATCAACGGCATGATCATGACCAGCAAGGCGCTCCTCGAGCGTTCCCCGAACCCGAGCGATCGCGAGATCAGGAAGGCCCTCGCCGGCAATCTCTGTCGCTGCGGAACGCACCAGCGGATCGTGGCCGCCGTCAAGCGCGCCGCCGTCCTGATGGCGAAGGGGGGCTAGCGATGCTCGACGCTCCGACGACGCGCAGGGATTTCCTCAAAGGCACGGGCGCGCTCATCGTCTCGTTCAGCCTGGCCGGTCCACTGGCCGAGGCGAGCGCCCAGACGGTGACGGCGGCCAAGCCGGTCGCGCTCGACGAGGTGGACAGCTTCCTTACCCTGGCGTCGACCGGCCGCGTGACGGTTTACACGGGCAAGGTCGACCTCGGAACGGGCACGCGCACGTCGCTCCGTCAGATCGTTGCCGAGGAGCTCGACGTGCCGCTCGACTGGATCGCGCTCGTCGAAGGCGACACGGCCACGACGCCGGATCAGGGCCCGACGTGGGGCAGCCTGACGATCCAGGTCGGCGGCGTCCAGATCCGCCAGGCGTCGGCCACGGCGCGCAAGGCACTGCTCGAGCAGGCGGCTCAGCGGCTCGGCGTCGCGCCGGACGCGCTGGAGATCCGGTACGGCGTGGTTCGCGTCAAGACCGATTCGACTAAGAGCGTCGCCTACAGCGAGCTCATCGGGGATCGCGAGTTCCACCTGAAGGTCGACAAGACCGCGCCGCTCAAGAGCCCCGGCGAGTACACCATCGTTGGTACGTCGGTGCCGCGCGTCGACATCCCGGCGAAGGTCACCGGCGAGTGGAGGTACATGCAGGACGTGCGGGTGCCCGGCATGCTCCACGCGCGCGTCGTGCGGCCTCCGGCCGTCGGCGCCGAGCTTCGGAGCGTCGACGAGTCGTCGGTGAGCGGGATCAAGGGACTGCGGAAGGTCGTGCGCCAGGCGAACTTCCTGGCCGTGGTGGCCGACAGCGAGTGGGCGGCCGTGAAGGCGGCGAGCCAGCTGACGGCGACGTGGTCGTCGTGGGAAGGCCTGCCCGAGATGAGCAAGCTCTACGAGCACGTCCGTTCCACGGCGATCAACAAAGACGAGGTCACGATCGACAAGGGTGATCCCAAGGCCGCTCTCGCCGGCGCGGCCAAGCGGCTCGAGGCCACCTACGAGTTCGCCATCCACACCCACGGCTCCATCGGGCCGTCGTGCGCGATCGCGGAATGGAAAAACGATCAGCTCACGGTGTGGACGGCGTCCCAGGCCACGCACCTGCTGCGCCGCGACCTGGCCATGACGTTCGGCGTGCCGGCCGACAAGGTCCGCTGTCTCTACTTCGACGGCGCCGGTTGCTATGGCCGCAACGGCCACGAGGACGCGGCCGCTGACGCTGCGCTGCTCGCGCGCGAGATGGGACGGCCCGTGCGCGTGCAGTGGATGCGGCACGACGAGCACGGCTGGGATCCCAAGGGCCCGCCGACGCTCGTCGACGTCGCCGGAGGGCTCGACGCGGCCGGCAACGTTGTCGCCTGGCAGTCGCAGTTCTGGATCCCCAAGGTCACGCTCATCACCGAAGGCGTGCCCTTCGTGGCCGCGACGCTGGCCGACCTGCCGAGAAAACCGACGCTGAATCCCGGCAACGTCTTCCAGAATTCGGCGCCGTCCTATACGTTCGCCAACGTCCACGCCGTCTGCCATCGGCTCGAGACGACGCCGTTCAGGCCGTCGTGGATCCGGACACCCGGCCGGATGCAGAACACTTACGCGAACGAAGCGTTCATGGACGAGCTCGCCGCGGCGGCCGGCGTCGATCCCATCGAATTCAGACTGCGGCACATGAATGACACGCGCGGCGCCACCGTGCTCAAGGCGGCGGCCCGGAAGGCGAAGTGGGAGACCCGGCCGTCACCGCGCAAGGCCGGAGGCGGGGTCGCGCGCGGCCGCGGCGTCTCCTACGTGAAGTACGAGAACGTCCGCACCTACGTCGCCGCGGTGGCCGAGGTCGAGGTCGAGCGCTCGAGCGGTGCCATCCGCGTGACGCGCGTGACCGTGGCCCAGGACTGCGGGCAGATCATCAATCCCGACGGCGTGCGAGCCCAGCTCGAGGGCAACGTCATCCAGACGGTGAGCCGCACGCTGAAGGAGGAATTGAAGTGGGACCGCTCGCGCGTGACGAGCGTCGACTGGCAGAGCTACCCGATCCTGACCTTCCCCGAGGCGCCCGTCGTCGAGTCGGAGCTGATCAATCGGCCGGCCGATCCGCCGTGGGGCGTGGGCGAGCCGTCGGCGGCCGTCGTGCCGTCGGCGATCTCCAACGCCGTCTTCGACGCCACGGGCGTGCGCATGCGCACGGTGCCGTTCACGCCGGAGCGCTTCAAGGCGGCGGTGAAGGCACAGTCGTAAATCGGGGGCTCGACGCCTGCTCTTTCGCGCGTGATTATTCCGCGATGCTCAGCCCCAGTGACTGCAACATCGACTCGACGCGCTGTCGTTCCCTTGTGTCCTCACGCCCTGACCGGCCTCCTGTCGGCTCGCGCTCGTCATCCAGGACGGCGCGCAGCGGCGCGGACTGAGTTAACGCGTGGCTCAGGTAGTCGAAGAGGGCTCCCTGGTTATGAGCAACGATCAATACGCGTCCCAGCTCACTCAGCGAAGTAACCACTTCCTGGAACCAGAACGGCATGTCCATCGCGACGAACAGCCGTGTCGCGCGCAGCAGGTGATCCTCGGCGCGCACGCGGTCGCCCGCCCGGAGGTACAGCCGGCCGATCCCGAGGTGCCCGCGCGCCAGCAGGGGACGCATTTCGAGATCTCTCGCCAGCGCGATCGCCGCGAGGTAGTGATGCTCGGACTGTTCGACTTCGCTGGAGCCGCTCGCGCTCGCGTCAGCCAGCATCCGTAGCGCGACAGCCTCATCTCCGCGCTGACCGCGCTCTCTCGCGAGAGCCAGAGCCCGCTGGGCGGCCGCCGACGCCTCGTCGACGCGATTGGCGGAAAGACAGGCCTCGCCAAGCAAGGCGAGAACGGTGGCGTGCTGCATCAGCAGCCGCCTCGCCTCGACCTCATCCGCGGCCGCCTTGACGAGTGCCACACCCTCGTCGAGCCGTCCCGCCAGGAGGTAGGCGCCGCCCAGGAGTCGGGTGGCCTGCGGACGGAACAGTGCGATGTTCGCATCGCGGGCGACGCTGCACGCGCGCTCGAGCACGGGGACGGCACCGTCAACGTCTCCCCTGACGAGGGAGATGTA
>Ga0209056_10001185_pt1 | contig 28586 bp, 20 predicted proteins | sample GraSoiAngelo_114_FD_185876 | JGI IMG/M metagenome (GOLD analysis project Ga0209056, IMG submission 185876) | Grasslands soil microbial communities from the Angelo Coastal Reserve, California, USA - 14_0903_13_40cm (SPAdes) (version 2) | ecosystem: Environmental > Terrestrial > Soil > Grasslands... | reverse complement strand
ATGCGGCAGTCATCCCCAATTTCCTCCAGGCTGCATTGGACGAGCGTCCCGCGGTGCTATACGGCGACGGTCAGCAGACGCGGGACTTCACCTACGTCGACAACGTCGTCGACGCGAACATCCTCGCAGCAGGGGCGCCGACAAGAGTCGTGAGTGGTTGGCCGATAAACGTCGGCGCCGGCACGAGAACCTCCCTGCTCGGCCTCATCGGCATGATCGGCACCGTCACGGGTCGCGAACTGAGCTATGTGCGAGAGCCTCCCCGTTCCGGAGACGTGCGCGACTCGCTGGCGAGTCTCGAACGCGCGACGCGGCTGCTCGGCTACCAACCGCGTATGTCGTTGGAGGAGGGTCTGCAACGAACTTGGGCGAGGCTGGCGGACGGTTGCAACGCGTTTGCTGCTCTGTCTGTCGGTATGAGTCAGAAGGATTGATGAAGGCGCTCGACGTCGGAGCCTACGTGGCCGCTGTCACGCTCGCGGCGGTTTGGTTGTTCTATCCGCTGGTCATGGGCGCGTTAGCCAGCCTGCTACGACATCGCGGTCGGGCTGCTGAGCCGAGTCGAGAACCGCCATTGGGGTCCGTCTCGATTGTGGTCGCGACACGGGATGAGCCGGCAAGCGTGTGGGCCCGCGTCGAGGACTGCCTGCAGGCCACCAACGCACCAGCGCAGTTCGAGGTGATCGTCGCCCTCGACCGTGGGCAGCGATGGGACCCGATTGAGAGCTCTGCCCCCAGCCGAAAGGCGGTGCGGTTTGTTTGGGGGGACGAACCAGGAGGTAAGGCCGCGACGCTGAATGCAGGGGTCAGGGCAGCCTCCGGCGACATCGTCATGTTCACCGACACCAGCCAGCGCTTTCACCCGGAGGCCATCGGCCGCCTGGTAGATGCGTTGCGCGAGCAAGGTGTCGGAGCGGTTTCGGGGAATCTTGAGCTGGGGTCGACGGGGCAGCCACCGTCGTTGGTGACGCTGTATTGGCGGTTCGAGCGGTGGCTGCGCCGGTGCGAAGCGGAGGTGCGCTCCTCAGTAGGCGTGACGGGCGCGATCTACGCCATCCGGAGATCACTCTGGAAGCCGCTTCCTGCGGGACTTCTGCTCGACGATCTGTACACCCCGATGCAAATCGTACTGCGTGGGTACCGGGTGGGGTTCGTGGAAGGCGCCCGGGCCTGGGAAACCCGGCAACCGCGCCCGACCGAGGAGTATCGGCGCAAGGCGCGGACGCTGACCGGCGTGATTCAGCTGTGCGCCTGGCTTCCCGAGCTGCTCAGCCCGGTGCGCAACGACATCTGGTTGCAATTCCTCTTCCACAAGCTCTTGCGGTTTCTGACGCCGTACTGCACCCTCGCGGTCGGCGCTTGGTGTCTCGTCGCGATCTGGCCGATGCTGACTCAGCACTGGAGCTTCTGGTTGGGTCCGACAGTTGCCGCGCTGCTGGGCGTCTCGCTTCTCAGCGCCAACCGCACACGGTCTCTCCGTAATATGGTTGCGGAGACCTTCCTGCTGTCGGGCGCGGTGATGGCCGCGACGTTCCACGGGTTGAGGGGGCGCTGGGATGTTTGGCAGAAGTAGCGCCAGCGTGGAACCAGGTGCCCGGCGTCGCCTGATCCGAGTATGTCTCGTCGCTCCTTCGCTCGACATTCTGGGGGGCCAAGCGGTGCAAGCGGCCCGCCTCCAGCGCGGCTTGCGCCACACGCCCTCGGTGGCGGTGGGGTTCGTACCCATCAATCCTCGACTGCCTGGACTGCTCCGACTGTTGCAACGTGTTCGGTACGTCCGTACGATCGTCACATCGGTGCGTTATGTCTGGTCGCTCTTGAGGTGCCTAGACGACTACGATGTCGTCCACGTGTTTTCAGCGTCGTACTTCTCGTTTCTGCTCGCCCCGACGCCTGCCGTCTTACTGGCTAGGTGGTACGGCAAGAGAGTCATTTTGAACTACCGGAGTGGCGAGGCCAAGGACCACTTGCAGCGCTGGGGACGGACGGCGATTCCCGTCCTGAGGCTCGCCGACGCGTTGGTCGTCCCTTCCGGCTATCTGGTGGACGTGTTTGCCCGCTTCGGATTGCACGCACGTGTCATTGCCAACATCGTTGACCTGGACCAGTTCGAATTCCGGGCGCGGAGGCCGCTCCGCCCGGTGTTCCTATCGAACCGCAATTTCGAGGCTCACTACAACGTCGCCTGCGTACTGCGCGCCTTCGCGCTGATTCAGAACCGATACAGGGACGCTCGCTTGATCGTCGCCGGAGACGGGAGCCAGCGCCGGCAGCTGCATCGCCTGGCGGACGAGTTGCAGCTCGAGAACGTCGCGTTCGTGGGGCGCGTGAGTCCAGACCGGATGCCCAGCCTCTACGCCGCTGCAGACGTGTATCTCAACGCACCAGATATCGACAACATGCCCGGGTCAATCCTCGAAGCCTTCGCCTCAGGGTTGCCCGTAGTCACGACGGATGCCGGTGGCATTCCCTACATCGTGCGGCACGGCGAGACCGGGTTGCTCGTGCCACGTGGCAATCACGAGGGGATTGCTGCGGCTGCCATCCGCCTCTTACAGGATGCGTCGCTTTCCGAACGGCTGGTCGGCTCCGCGCGGGAGGAATGTCGCCGCAGGTACACGCCCGAGCCTGTTTTGAGGGAATGGGTGCGTGTGTATCGGGCGCTCGTGGCGGACGGAATGGCGGGCAAAGCCGAATTCACTGCCCAGCCCGCGCGCCAGCTTGCGGACGCGTCAGAGATGGTGGAAAACCAGCCGCGCCCGCTCTCGCTCAGATGAGCCGCGACTCGCACGCCACTCCGCTCTGGACGAAGCTCAGGGGCCGGAGCGTTGCCGAGCTGAGGGTGCGGGCGCGACAATGGCTGGCTGCGTGGTCTGAGCGTGCCGGTATCTCCCCTGAGATTCGAGTGCCACCAGATGAGACGTTCGCCAGCGTGTTGACTGCGGGGTGGGCCGCGTCTCCGTCGTCGCTGGCCGCCGCCCTGCTTAGGGATTTCCGGGCGCGCACGACGCCGCGCTTTTTCGCCGCGTTCGGCCAGCGAACGGATGTCGTGGCGACCCTACGCAGCCGCTGGCCGGACCTTGAAAGACGTGTCGTCGCGAAGGCGGAGCGGGCTCGCCACGGGCAGTTCGACTTCCTGGGGCATTCCCACCTGGATTTCGGCGACCCGGTCGATTGGCACCGGGACCCAGCATCTGGAGCGCGGCCGCGCGACTGGCATTGGAGCCGCATCGATTACCTGAACCCGAAGGTCGCAGGAGACTACAAGCTGATCTGGGAGCTCAATCGGCAGCAGTATTTCATAACCCTCGGGAAGGCTTATTGGTATACGGGCGACGAGCGCTACGCAGCAACGTTCGTCGAGCACCTGATGGACTGGATGAGCGCGAATCCCCCTAAGCGCGGAATGAATTGGGCCAGCAGCCTTGAGGTGGCCTTTCGAGTGATCTCGTGGATTTGGGGGCTGTACTTCTTCCGGACCGCGCCAAGTCTCACGCCTGCGGTGTTCCTCCAGGTGCTCAAGTTTCTCTACTTGCAGGGTCGACACATCGAGACGTACCCATCGACCTACTACAGCCCCAACACCCACCTCACGGGCGAGGCGCTCGGCCTGCTGTATCTGGGCACGCTGTTTCCCGAGTTCCGCTGTGCCAGGCGGTGGCAGCGCACTGGGTGGGCAATCCTCGTCGAGCAGCTGGAGAAACACGTGCGGCCCGATGGGTCCTACTTCGAGCAATCCACGTATTACCACCGCTACACGACGGATTTCTGCCTCCACCTGAGCGTTCTCGGACAGCTGAACGGTCTACCGGTCGAAGCGGCTATCCATGAGCGACTGCGGAGGCTGCTGGACCACCTGATGCATATCACCCAGCCAGACGGACGCACGCCGCTAGTGGGAGACGACGACGGCGGGAGGCTGTTGAGCCTGGACGAGCGTGCCTCCGACGACTTTCGGGCCGCCTTGGCGACGGGCGCCGTCCTCTTCAACCGGCGAGACTATCGCTACGTGGCCAGTGACGCCGCCGAAGAAACCGTCTGGCTCTTGGGCTGCGCCGGCCTGCGTGCGTTCGACGAGCTGCAGGGCGAGGCCCCCCGGGCCACGAGTCGCGCGTTCGCTGATGGCGGCTACTATGTGATGCGCGACGGCTGGGCCAAGGACGCGAACAGTCTGCTGGTTGATGGCGGCCCGCACGGTGCGCTCAACGGTGGGCATGCGCACGCCGATGCGCTTGGCTTATCGTTGGTCGCGCGAGGCAAAGCAGTCCTCGTGGACCCTGGGACGTATACGTATACGTCGCCGGTGGAACGGCGAGATCACTTTCGGTCCACGGCCGCCCACAACACTGTGACCGTTGCCGATCAGTCCTCCTCAGTGCCGGGCGGCCACTTCAACTGGCGACACGTGGCGCAGAGCTCTCTCATCGCGTGGACGTCAGGCGTACAGTGTGACTATTTCGAAGGGATGCAGGACGGGTACGCCCGCCTCACGCCCCCAGCACGCCACTATCGTGCGGTCCTGTTTCTGAAGGGCGCGTACTGGGTTGTTCGGGACCGCATCGTGACCGACGGTGACCACGCCGTCGCACTCCATCTGCATTTCGCTCCGGATGTTGCGCTAGAGATCCTGCACCCCAACCGTGCCGTGGCGAAGTGGGGATCCGACTCAACTCGCGACGCGCTACAGATCGCTGTCTTCGGCCGCGAAGGGGTGATGGAGGGCGGCGAAGATTCGGTGTCCAAGTCCTACGGAGAGTTGAGCTCGGCGCGCACGGCCGTGTTCATCGCGCGTGGCCATGGACAGCGGGAACTCGTGTCGTTCCTCGTGCCCCAGGATGGAGAAGACCAAGCGCTAGACATCCATGAGCGGTCGGCGATCGATGCTCGGTCGTTCATGGTCGTGAACGGCGGTTTCGAGGACGCCCTACTGGTCGGCGGAGGCGGCGCGGCTGCGACCGGGGACTTCTCGACGGATGCGGCGTGGGCCTGGGTGCGAAGGCCTCGCGATAGGGAGCTGCCGTCCGAGTTCGTCATGCTGGGGGGTCGCTGGCTGTCATGGCGCGGTCGGCGGCTCGTGCAAGCGGACGCACCCATGCGCTACATCGCTGCCCGCGTACAGGGTTCGGAGCTGCGCGTCGAAGGGGACGCGGTGCGCGCTTGCGACGTGGATTCATTGGGGGCCGCTCGCGTCGTCCTGACGCGCGTATCGAGCGTCGCCGCTGACACGGCAGCGCTCGCGGCGGAGGTGGGCTGAGCCCTATGTGCGGCATCTGCGGCATAGCCCTCTCGGCGCGTTCGCACCGCCTGGTGGATCCCCCTGGGCTCGTCCAGATGCGGGACACGCTGACGCATCGGGGCCCAGACGGCTGCGGGATCTTCAGCGAGGGGCGCGTGGGGCTGGCGCATCGCCGTCTGGCCGTCATCGACGTGGGGCGTGGACATCAGCCGATGCCCTCCGACGACGGGTCGCTCCACATCGTGTACAACGGCGAGATCTACAACCACCTGGACCTCCGAGCCTCGCTGCAACGACGCCGCCATCGCTACCGCACCAGCTGCGATACCGAGACCATCCTCCATCTGTACCAGGAAGAAGGCCCCCGGGCTGTCGAGCAGCTGCGCGGGATGTTCGCGTTCGCGATCTGGGACAGTCGCAAACAGGAACTCTTCCTCGCGCGGGATCGTCTCGGCGTGAAGCCGCTGTACTACGTGCACGCCACCGACGGGTCTTTCTACTTCGCGTCGGAGATCAAAGCGTTGCTCGCGGCCCGGGCGGTGTCGCCACGCGTCAACTACGAGGCTCTTCCCGATTACCTCGCCAATCACGCTCCGTCCGGAGCGGCCACGCTGTTTCAGGGCGTGCAGCGGCTGCTGCCGGGTCACACGCTGCGGTGGCGGGACGGAGCGGTGGACATTCGACAGTACTGGGACCTCACCTTTGCCCCGGTGGATGACGCGCCCCCGGTGGACAAGGATCTCACCGCGTCGTTCGGTGAGCGCTTCACCGAGGCGGTGCGGTCGCATCTGATGTCGGACGTGCCCTTGGGCGTGTTTCTCTCTGGTGGCATCGACTCAGCATCCATTGTTGCGGTCATGAGTCGACTCGTGAAGGAGCCGATCAAGACGTTCAGCGTCGGGTTCGCCGAGCGAGAGGCGAACGAGCTCGGCTGCGCTCGAACCATCGCAGACGCCTACCACACCGAGCATCATGATGTTGTGGTGAGTCCCGAAGCGTTCTTCGCTGCCTTGCCGACCCTCGTGTGGCACGAGGACGAGCCCCTGGCGCATCCGTCAAGTGTGGCCCTGTACTTCGTGGCCCGGCTGGCGAAGGAGCACGTCAAGGTCGTGCTGACCGGAGAGGGGAGTGACGAGCTCCTCGGGGGTTACGGACGCTATGCACGGACCCTGTACAACATCCGGTGGGGGACGCCGTACCATCGGATCGTCCCGGCGCGCGTGCGCGATGCCGTGCGCAGCGGGATCGCGTGTCTGCACCGCGGCTCAGTCCTGCGGCAGAAGCTCGAGCGCAGCTTCCTGTGCGTTGCACATGATCTGGCGAGCATTTACTTGGACAACTTCGCGGTCTTTCCGCGCGCACTGCAGGCACAGCTCTTCACCCCCGCCGCCAAGGAGCAGATGTCCGCAGCCGACCCCTATCGAGTCGTTCGCGGTTACTTGGAACGGACGACTGCTCTAACCCCGCTCGATCGGCTGCTGTACGCCGACACCAAGACGTATTTGCACGAGCTCTTGATGAAACAGGACCAGATGAGCATGGCTGCCTCGGTCGAGAGCCGCGTCCCGTTCCTCGATCACCCGCTCGTGGAATTCGCCGCCGGCCTACCGGGCCATTTGAAGCTTCGAGGGTTCACCACGAAGCGAATCCTGCGGGAGAGCATGAAACACCTGTTGCCAGCGAGCGTCCTCGCTCGTCCCAAGATGGGATTCCCGGTTCCGGTCGGCACCTGGTTCCGCGGTCGCTGGCGCGGCATGCTCACCGAGCTCGTGCTGGGCGAGCGGGCAACCGAGCGAGACATTTTCAATCCCGAAGTGGTGCGCGGCATCGTGAGAGAGCACCTGTCCGGCCGCACCCAGCACACTGAACAGCTGTGGGCGCTCGTGAACTTCGAGCTGTGGCTGCGGAGGTTTCTGGACCGAGAGGAGGACCTCCGGCTGCCGGACCAACGATACAGCGCCGCGATGTGCTGACAGCGCAAGGAGACGGGTGTTCGCGTGAACATTCTCTGGGCAAAAACCGAGCTACTACACCCGCTGGACAAGGGTGGCAAGATCCGCACGTTCCAGATGCTGCGGGAGCTGAAGCGCATACATCACGTCACGTATGTCACGCTGCACGATGGCCACACCGCGCTCGATGCGCTCGAGCGGGCAAGCGAGTATTGTCACGAGGCCGTGCCGATTCCGTTCCACGCCCCGCGCAAGGGGTCTCCTGGCTTCTACGCTGAGCTCGCGAGCAACCTGTTTTCGCGGTTGCCGTACGCCATCGCCAAGTACCGGTCCCGTGCCATGCGGCGCGAGCTGGCCGCCCGCGGGACATCGGGTGGAGTGGACGTGCTCGTGTGTGACTTCCTATTCCCGTCGGTCAACGTGCCGGACGGCCTTCCGTGCCCCACCGTCCTGTTCGAGCATAACGTTGAGGCCCTCATTTGGAGGCGGCATTTGCAGGTGGCGCGCGATCCGGTCTCGCGCAGATATTTTCGCGCCCAGTGGCGCAAAATGCGCGCGTTCGAGGCACGAGAGTGCCGCCGGTACCACCACGTGGTCGTGGTCTCTCCGAACGATCGAAACCTCATGAGCCGGGAATATGGTGTCCGCAACATCTCGGACGTCCCGACTGGTGTGGACGCGTCGTACTTCTGTCCGAACGGGAAGGTCCTCCGAGAGGCTCACCGGATGGTCTTCACGGGCTCGATGGACTGGATCCCGAACCAAGACGCGATGCGGTTTTGCATCGAAGAGATCCTGCCTCGCATCCGGCAGACGGTGCCCGACGCTACGTTGACAGTCGTCGGTCGCGACCCTCCTCCCGCGCTCGTCGCGTGGGCCGCGCGGCAGCCCGGGGTGATCGTGACTGGTACCGTCGACGACGTTCGACCACACATGGAGCGCTCCGCCGTGTACCTGCTGCCCTTGCGCATCGGTGGCGGCACCCGGCTGAAGATCTTTGAAGCCATGGCGATGGGATTGCCCGTCGTGTCGACGCGTGTCGGCGCCGAGGGCCTGCCGGTGACGGAGGGACGGGATATCGTGCTGGCCGACTCGCCGGAGGATTTCGCGGCTGCCGTGGTCGAATTGCTGACCAACGAGGGGAAAGCGCGAGCCCTGGGAGCGGGGGCGTCCCGCATGGTCAGGGAACAGGCTGGCTGGGACCGCGCAGCCGCCCAGCTCGCCGCAATTTGCGAGCGTGTAGCGGCAGCCGTCGGTGCGGAGGTGTTGCAGCCATGACGCGAACGTTGGGCGTGTTCGGACTCGGCTACGTCGGGTGCGTGTCTGCGGCGTGCTTCGCGAAGGCGGGTTGGAGAGTCATCGGCGTCGACGTCAATGAGATGAAGGTCGACATGATCAACCAGGGTCGCAGCCCGGTTCTTGAGCCAGGGCTCGCCGACCTGGTCCGTGACGGCGTCGCAAACGGCCGTTTGCGAGCGACGACCGCTCCGGAGGAAGCGGTCGAGGAAGCCGCCCTTTCCCTGATCTGCGTCGGCACGCCGAGCGGGTCGAACGGGACACTCGACCTCACCTACATCACCCGTGTGTGCGAAGACATCGGGCGGGCGCTACGGGAGCGCGAGCAACCTCACGTCGTCGTGGTGCGCAGTACCGTGCTGCCGGGAACGGTGGCCAACGTTGTGACACCGACGCTGGAGCGGGCGGCGCGGCGCCAGGTCGGACACACGCTCGCAGTGTGCGTCAACCCCGAGTTCCTGCGTGAAGGCACCTCGCTCCAGGACTTCTACCACCCGCCGTTTACGCTCATCGGCGCCGACGATCACAGCGCAGCCTGCACGGTCGCCGAGCTCTACGCCGACGTGCACGCTCCCCTCCGCATCGTGGACACGGACGCGGCAGAGATGGTGAAGTACGCTTGCAACGCCTTTCATGGGCTGAAGGTTACGTTCGCGAACGAGATCGGCAACGTCTGCCGAGCCCTAGGTATCGACGGCGGCGATGTGATGCGCATCTTCTGTGAGGACACGAAGCTGAACCTGTCAGCGCATTACTTGAAGCCTGGCTTTGCCTTCGGTGGCTCCTGTCTCCCGAAGGACTTGCGGGCCCTGGTCCATCAGGCGCGGCAGCTTGACGTGGAGACGCCCGTGCTCGCGGCTGTCATAGAGAGCAATCGACAGCAGGTCGAACGCGGAGTCGAGATGGTGCTACAGACAGGAAAGCGGCGGGTGGGGATCCTGGGCCTCAGCTTCAAGCCGGGGACCGACGACCTCCGGGAAGCTCCGCTGGTCGCGCTTGCTGAGACACTGCTCGGGAAGGGCTTGCAGCTGGCGATCTACGATCCCGATGTATCGGGAGCCGCAGTGATAGGGGCGAACCGGGCCTACGTCGAGCGCCAGATCCCGCACATCTGGTCGTTGATGCGGGCCTCGGTAAGGGACGTCATCTCGCACGCGGAGGCAATCGTGATCGGCAACAAGCTCGAGGAGTATCGACAGGTCGAGACACTGCGGCGCGACGGGCAGATCGTGATCGACTTGGTGCGGCTGTTCGACAACCGCACGAGCGACGACGGTACGCATCAGGGGATCTGCTGGTAGTGGTAACGAGATAGGGAAGCGGCGTCCGCGATGCAACTGGGCCCGACTTACTGGTCCACGCCGGCCGTCGCCCCTAGCACGGCGTCGATGTCCGCACCGGGGGCCTTGCCATCGGTGCCATACGCTTTGTAGGCGCTATTCGCGGTCAGGTGATAGTCGCCGCCGTTCCCGTTGTTGTAGCTCACAAAGCCGACATCAGCCGCTGTTGACGGGTAAGCGTTCCCGGTTACCCAGTTTTCGCCACCCCCAATTATGACGTTGCCTGCAAATAAGTAACCCGGCATGTGGGCGTCGAGTGTTGGCTTGCCCGCTGATCGATCATCTGAACGGATGCCGTACTTGCCGAGGTTAACAATATTGTTGACGAAGTTAAACTGTTGCGTAATGCCGTCGATTTGTGCCGTCGCGTAATCCTGAAAGGCCGTTTGATGGTAAAACTTGATCGCGTTCATTTGTGTGACGGAGCTTATTTGAAACAAGAATGCGCTCGCGCCCCACCTCACCGTATTGATATCGTCCCAAATGTTGTTGTCAAAGCGTATCCGCTGTGTTGGGCCGTCCGTCGCGCCTGGCACTTCTGTCCCGGTCTGTGTGAGTTGCAGTCCGCCAGCCGCATGCCGCACGATGTTCTCGCGAATCCACACATCCTGCGTGATCGACCAGGGCGCAGTTCCTCCTTGGTTCACCGACCACACGAGGAGAGCGTATCCCGATTGGGCGTCGCCCCAAGAGTTCTCAAAGACGTTGCCCTGAATCAAGACACGGTTGCCGAGCTTCAGCTCCAATAGGTTCTTGATTGTCCAATGGATTCCTGCGTAACTCGGATCGCCGACACGCCACGTGAGTGGCTTGAAGAAGTAGTTGCGGCGGATCTCGATGTCCGAGGGGATGAGATTGCGAATCGTCGGATCGGCTCCCCCGAACATCACGTTCTCGCCCGAGCCCTCCAGGTAGTTGTCGACGATCTTGAATGGTCCCGGACCATTCCAGCCACAGATCGCCTGCGCGTCGGACCCTTGCGCATGACACTCGCTCAGATACGAGTCGATCACGGCGGTGGAGGCGCTGTTGAGCGCCACACAGCGGCTTAGATTGGTGATCGAGTTGCCGTGAACGTAGGTGCGGTCGAGAATCAAGTCGTGGGGAACCTGAGAGAGGGAGTTTTGAGCGCTCGAACCGTCGCCCAGAAGCACGAGACCGTAGTTGGTGCTGACAGCGTCAGTAACGGTTACCTCAACCCCCAGCAATCGGAAGTGATGGGCGCCCGGAGCAGTCCGAAGAGCGGGCCCCGAGTTCGGGCTGACCAGCTTTGGGAGCAGGGCGGCGTAGGCCGGTTTCATGCGCTGCCCTTCCGCGGGCAGGGTGGCGTCCGCCGCGGACGAGCGAATTATGATCCAGCCCGTCCCGGACTTCACGGGCAACGTGAAGGGACCAACATACGTCGCCCCAGCAGTGAGCACGATTTGGTCGCCCGGCTGCGCGTTGTTGAGCGCGGCCTGAAAGTCGCCGCCCGCCGAAACAATGATCGTGGCGCCGGTCGGCGCGGTGTAGCGGGTATCGAGAATCACGCGCGGCAGCGTCGGGTCAGGGCTTTCCCGGTCGCCGCCCGAGCTAGGCAGGGCCGTCTCGCACGACACGATCAGGAAAACGATGATGCAGCCGGCGACCAGCTTGGTGCGAACCGCCAGCATTTAAGGGCTCCTCATGTCGATCGATGACCCCAGCGGGCGTCACGAGGGCGCCCGCGGTTATGCTCTACTTAAGGTTGCAAAGGACGTTCCTAAGCTGTCCCCAGCTTCACCCCTGGAGGCCTCATAACTTAGCTGGCTCGGAGGCACCGCGGACTCTCGCATTACGCTGTGCTTTTTGCAGTCTGCAACAGATGAGCCTGGGCCTTTCAACATCTTCGATCGCGGCTATGCCTGAGCAGGTTAAGGAGCCGAAGCGGACGCCAGGTCGGATCGTGTCGGGCGCACGCCGCCATGCGAGGTCCGAGATCCGAGCCACAGGTGCAGCACGAGCACTCTCCAAAGGAGATGGCTGTGGTCACGCCGACCACGGAGATGCTCGTCTACCAGGCACTTCACTGCCGGGAGGTCGAGATACTGGTGCGCCAGCGACCGTGGATCGAGGATACTCACCAGGCGGTGACGCAATTCGTGGCGGAACCACTGCGCCAGAGGAACTGCGAAGCCCTGCTTGGGCTTCGTAAGCACTGAGCGAGGCACGAAGTCCGCGACGGCGCGACGCAGAATCCATTTGCCCTGGCCGTTCCGGAATTTCATGCGACTGGGCAGCGAAAGCGCAAACTCAGCCAGATGATGGTCGAGTAGTGGGACGCGAGCCTCGAGAGAGACAGCCATGCTCATGCGATCGACCTTCGTCAGGATGTCCCCCGGCAGGTAGCTCATGATGTCCACGAGCATCATGCGGGTCGGGTAGTCCCGCCCGTCAGCCGCGTCGACCCAGCGTCGCAGCAGAGCGTCGAAGGCCTCACCGGACGCGGCCAGGGACTGTTCCGCAATGCCGCCCTCCACCACGTGCAACGGGCTCGCCACGGTCGCCGCGTAGCGGCCCCAGCGTGAGCGGGACAGGTCCAACAAACGATTCCGGCCGATCGTAGAGTAGGGGAGCCGCTGCGCCATGGCACCGAGCAGGTGACGAACGCTACTTGGCCGGATCTCGCGCCGCCGCTGCGTCTCGAGATAGCGGGTGTACCCACCGAACAGCTCGTCGCCGCCGTCTCCGGAGAGCGCCACCGTCACGTGACGTCGCGCTAGCTGGCTTACCAGGTAGGTCGGGATCGCCGACGAATCGGCATGAGGTTCGTCGAACGATCCGACGACGCCTTCGATGAGGGCGTCGACATCGGGACGGACAATCAGTGCAGTGTGTTCGGTACCAAGGGCTTCGGCCACGACCGCGGCGTGCGGTGCCTCATTGAATCCCGGCTCCTCGAAGCCGATCGAAAAGGTCTGCACCCGGCGCCCTAGCTGCCGGGTCATTTCGGCTACGACAGCGGACGAATCGAGGCCTCCGGAGAGGAAAGCGCCCAGCGGGACGTCGGCGACGAGGTGGTACCGCACGGCTTCGCTCAGAAGTCGCCTGAGCTCCCGCACGGCTTCGTTTTCATCGATTCGCGTATCCTCAGGCCGTGCGGGCGACCAATAGGACGAGACCCGGGTATCCCGACCGCGCTCCCAGACGAGCACGTGTCCGGGGGGCAGCTTGCGCACGCTTTGAAAAATACTCTGAGGATCTGGCACGTACCCGAACGCGAGATAATCGCGAACTGCACGTCGATCAATCCGGCCCGGGAACCACTCGAGCGCCTGGAGGGAGCGCACCTCGGACGCGAACGCGAGCCCCCCCCGTGCCTGCCAATAATAGAGGGGCTTGATGCCGAAGCGATCCCGGGCCAGCACCAGCTTCCCGCGTCGAGCATCCCACAGGACGAAAGCGAACATGCCGCGCAAGTGATCCACCACGTGCGTACCGTGGTCCTCGTACAGGTGCACGAGCGTCTCTGTGTCGCTGCTGGTCGAGAACCGATGACCTGCCCGTTCAAGCCTCGACCGAATCTCCCCGTAGTTGTAGATCTCACCATTGAAGACTACTTGTAAGCTCCCGTCTTCATTCCCCATGGGCTGCGCACCACCGGCCACGTCGATGATGCTCAGCCGGCGCACTCCCAGCGCAATGCCCGGGGCGACAAAGTATCCCGCGTCATCGGGCCCGCGATACTGGATGGCATCGCACATGCGCGCGAGATCGCTTGCACTGTCATCCGGCCGGCGCTCCCATCCGACGTATCCCGCGATTCCGCACATGGTTAGGCCCACCGCCGCGGCGCGCGTCGAATCGGTGTAGGGGCTGACTGTAGAGCCCGGGTCGCGTTCTGGGCGACGGCCCAGACCAGCATGAGATGGAGATACAGAAACGACAGCTTCGCGTAGGAGCCGAAGACGCCCGCAATCAGGAATGCTAGCAGCCCCAGTTCGAGATACCTCAGCTGCAGCGCGACATGGGGCTGCGACACTCGGCAGAGGCGCCTGGCTTTCTCAGCCTCGCGCACCGCGGACCAGAGCAGCGTAAGGAACAAGACCAGCCCCGGGTAACCGGTTTCCGCCAACACGTTGAGGTATGTGCTGTGAGTATCCGGCTGTCCTAGCTCCAGCCCAAATTGAGCATGTGCCATCGGATACGCGCCCCAACCGACTCCTGTCCACGGGTGATCGCCGATAATCCCGATCGCCACCTGCCAAATTTCGAATCGAGCCTTTCCCGAACCTTCAGGGTCGACCCGGTCCACGCTCTCTGCCACTTGGGAAAGGCCCTTCATCCGGTTCCACACGCCCGATGGCGCCACGGCAATTACCCCGAGAGCGAGGCCGGTCGCGAGGAGCGGTGTCCGCAGGCGCCGACGGTGCCCACTCAAACTGCAAACAGCGAACACGCATAGCGCGATGACCCCCCCCCGTGATTGGGTCATGAGGATGAGCACGGGAAGGGTGGCGATTCCAGCAACGGCGCTAATGCGGACCCAGGCGGTGCGCTCGGTCGCGTGTAGCGCCGCGGCGACCGAGAGCAACAACAAGCTGAGAGCCGCGAGGTCATTGGGATTCGCATAGATATAGTTCCACACGGCGCGCCCGTGATGCGTGTCGTGAGTCACGAAGTAATTCACTATCGTCCCTCGCACAGGGAAGAGCGCGTAGCACGCCAGGAAGAAAATCATGAAGAAGCGAATTTGGGCCGGCGAGCGCAGGGCGTTAGCCGCGACCAGCATTATCAGGCACAGTTTGGCAAGAAAAATGACGTTCTCCCAGACCACGCCGGGAAAGTCTGTTTGCAGGTAGCCGAGCGCGCACCACCCGAGAAACACCACCGCCCAGCGAATCAATCCTGGTAGCCGCCATCCTCGCTCTAGTAAAAGCAACCCGATCATCGCGGCGACAATGGAAGAGTCGCCGATAGGCAGCTTGTACGTGGTGATGGCAAAGACGTAACCCAAGAACCCCAGATAGACGAGTGTCCAAGCGACGCGACCATCGGGTCTTGGCTGCGCACGGCTCACACGCTGTCGGGCGGCAGAGTTGGCGCCGCTGTGGGGCGGTCCACCCCCCCTGACCGCTTGACCCAGTGTCAAGTGCGACACTGACTGACAAGGCTTCCGTACAGCGCTTCGAGGGAGGAGATGACGCGCGCGGCGCTGAACCGTTGCCGGACGTCACCCCGCGCCGCGATGCCGATGGCTCGACGACGGGCGGGATCACTCAACAAGGTACCTAGCGCCCCTGCCAAGCGAGCTGGATCAGAGGCAGGTACCAGCAGGCCCGTGGCCTCGTCGGTCACTGCGTCTCGATTGCCACCGACGTCTGTGGCCACAACTGGAACTCCCTGGGCCATCGCCTCGATCAGCGTGTTCGGAAAGCCTTCGCTGACCGAGCAAAGCACCGAGATCTCGAACAGCTGGTGGAGCTGCGGCCCGTCTTCTCGGAGGCCTGCGAAATGGACGCGCTCACCGAGTCCCAGTCGGATAGCCAGCGTTTCGAGGGCGGGACGACATGGGCCGTCTCCGACGAGCACAACGTGAACATCCGGACACGCCGGAGCCAGCAGTGCCGCGGCGCGGAGGAGACTCGCGTGGTCCTTGACCGCGCTTAGAGTGGCCACCGTTCCGACAACCCGAGCCCCCCGAGGTACTCCCAACGCTCGGAGCAGCCTGGCGCGCTCCAGTGCAGCGAGCGGCGCGACGGCTTGGTCATCCACAAAGTTGGGGATTACGACCACTTGCTCGGGTGGAAAGCCCTCGGTAGCGCAGAGCATGTCACGAATCGTCCAGCTGTTTGCCAATACTCGATAGGCGAGGCGAGATGCCACACGGTTAGCGAACCGCTGTGAGCGGCGGGGTGGTGCCCACCACCGCCGGCTGGCGATCACGACAGGGGTGCCCGCGAATCGCGCCCAAGTGGTCCCGAAGATGTTGCTATAGAAGTCATGCGCGTGGAAAATATCCACGTGCCGCCGTCGCAAGAGGGCGGCCAATCTCAGCCCCTGGCGCACGGCGTTCAGGCCGTAAAGGTGCTTGAGGGGAAAGGGTAGCACCGGAATCCCGGCAGACTCGTAGCGCGCCATAAGAGGGCCGGTCTCCTGGAGGCAGATAACGGTAAGGTCGAAGCGCGCGCGATCCAGCCGCTCAGCGGTGCGGACCGCATTTAGCTCTGTTCCCCCGATCTGCATGTTGTCGATGCAGAACATCACCCGCGTTCGTTCGCTCCGGCGACCTGGCGGCGACTGTGCACCCGCTTGGGTCTGCGGAGCGGGCGCCTCGTGAGGGCAAGGTGAGACTCGGAGCGATGGTTGGGGCATCGTTGTGGATCCGCACGGCAACATCGGTGTCTCCTCGGCTGCTACTTGCTCCGCTGTTTCGCAGCCCCGTTCCGCAAGACGTTCGAGGGTCCGCTCGAGGACCCGTTCTGGAAAACGGACGTGTCGTCCGTGCGGAACGGCACGACAACGTATGGACATCTGCAAGAGGCCCAGTGCACCAATGGGGCCAGCGCGATCGGCCTGATGTAACGTCGCAACCACTTTGGGATCAAGGCGTTAGGAGTGTGGACCGTTTCTGTATTGTCGAAGAGCGTCTGTTACAGTTGAGCAACACCCGAGATACAGGTACCGCGCCTGACCTAACGGTCTGCGCACCCTCCTCAACCAGGAGGGGGAAGTCTGCACACGCGCGCCGAGCCCCAAGGCATGCTCAACTCCCTTGCCGACGCTACCGGTTCGCCGGCTGACGGGCGATCAGTCGATCCAGTATCTCGGCAAGACGCCGCGTCTGGGCCCTCCGGTCGTAGGCGTCTATACGTGCAGAGCTCTGGAGCCAAGACAGCCTACCGCTCTGCCACTCTCCACCAATGGCCCGCAGCGCCGACACTAGGCCCGGCTCGTCGTTCGGTGACACAATCCAGTGATGTGCCCCCGCGCCTCGAAGAACGTCGCCCACCGGGCATGACGGCGGCGCGAGCGCTAGGATGGGCCGCCCGATAGCCAGGTACTCGAAAATCTTGCCGCTCATCTGATACTGGCCGTGGGGCCCTGAGAACCCGATGAGCAACAACACCGCCGCCTGGGACTGTCGTCTCAACGCCTCGCGGTGGCTCACTTCCGGCTCAGCTGCGACGCACGCACGCAACTGGTAGTGCTCAATGGTCGAACGCAGGTTCTCCACCTGCTCCGATGACCCGCCCACCAGCCGCACCCGCACGGACGCGGTTAGCTCGGGATCGATCCGGCGCCATTCGCTCAATGCCCCCAAGAGTGGCTCTATGCGTCGCGGGCCGTAGACGTGCCCTGTGTGCAATATCGTCAACGTGCCGTCTCGCTCGGCAATCGAGCCGATCCCCTGCTTCCCGGCCCACAGGTCCTCGAAATCCTCGGGATCGAATCCGTTCGGAATCGTTACGATGTCCTCAGCGTGCCGTTCAGGATAGCGGTGGAGGAAGTCCTCGCGCATCGTCTCCACCACACACACGATCGCGTCCGCAGCTCTGGCGGTCTCTGCCTCGGCCCTCGCATTCCACGCTCTGAGCCGATCGAACGGGATGTCCCCGAAGGGGTTCGACACCCACGGGTCACGGAAATCGGCGACCCACGGGACTCCGAACGCGCGCGCAAGCCTACGGGCGACCATATGCCCAGTAAACGGTGGAGCCGTCGAGTATACCGCGTCGAACCGACGGCTCCTGAGGATGCGCCACCCGGCCAGCAGCGTGTGCGGATACCACCCGAGGTAGTGATCGGGAACGCGCAAGCGGACGGCGACGTACCGCTTGAGGTACCGCAGACCGGTTAGCGATTCGATGCCGCCGCCGGTCGACACTCCCGCGTCCCTCGACTCCGCGCTCGGGCGTTTCCGGAACCGCTCATGCAATGCCGGCAAGTTAAGGTCGATCGTCCGCACTACCTCCGTCCCCTCAGGAACCTGAGAGAGAAGGCTCCAGTCTCGCTCTGGGTCAACAGGATTTCGGGCGCACACGACGGTGGAGTGCCATCGCTCCCGCGCAAGATATTTCACGAACGCCAGCGTCCGATGAGTTCCGGACACGCTGCACGGCGGGAAAGGGTACGCGAGGACGAGCAGCCTATTCATGGGCCACCCGGGTGCACGCACGTTTCTGCCGCGGCCCACGAGCCCTCGAGGAAGACTCGACACCACAGTTCGAGATTGAGGACAGTCCAAGTCCGCCACATATCCCCTTCGTGTCCTACCAGGGGATCTCTGCGAAATAGGCCCGTACGCTGGAGGCTCCGAGCGCTCAATAGGTCCGTCAACGTTCGATCCGACCTAAGGCGCCGTAGCCATAACATCAGGGGGGTTGGGAATCCCTTCTTGTCATTTCGCTGAGTTATCAGCTCGGGTAGGATCGGTGTCGCCACCTGCCGTAACAGGTGCTTAAACCGGAACGCTGGAAATTTGACGACGCTCGGAACTCTGGCCATAAACTCCACGATCCGGTGATCCAACAGTGGGACTCGCGACTCGAGCGACACCGCCATGCTGGTCCGGTCCTCGACATGAAGCAGGGACGGCAGGTAATGCTTCAGGTCATGGTAAAGAAGACCGCTTAACAGGGATTTCGATTTCTCAGACGTGCGTCCCCCGTCCAGGCCCGATGCAAATGGCGATGACAACATTTCGGCGTCGTCAACCGCAAGCCCCCAACTGGTGGCGCTCCGCTGCAGCAGATGCCTGATCGCCCTAGGCGAGGGGAGCGGCTCCAGCCCGCGGAACAGGAGGCTAAGAACCGATCTCTCTTGGCCGCGCCGAACCACATTGATCAGGGCGTCCCGGACAGCATAACCTGATCCAGCGTTCCCCCAGCCACGGAGCGCAGACAGTACCAGGCCCATACACAGGTCGTCGCGATGACGAGGGTATCCGACAAAGATCTCATCACCGCCCTGACCACCCAGAGCTACTTTGACGTGAGTCCGGGCCGCTCGGCACACCATGAACTGCGGATACAATCCCGGGCCCGCAGTTGGCTCATCCATGTGCCACACCAGATGAGCCATGTGCGGGACGAAGTTCTTTTCGTCCACGAGGACGTCCATCAGCTCTGCGTTGACATGGCGCGCCACTGCTCTCGCGTAGCGACTTTCGTCATAGTCTGGCCCCTCGGCGAAGCGGCCATTGAAGCTGAAGAGCCGGCCTGGATGGTGCCGCATCGCAAGTCCTGTAACCAGCGACGAATCGAGCCCTCCGCTCAGGTGCGTTCCCACCGGGACGTCCGCCTGCAGCTGCCTCCGGACGGCGTCGTCCATGAGCGTCGTTAGCTCTTCGACGATCTCGGGCTCCGGTCGCTTGTCTGACTCATCGAACGTCGCATCCCAGTAGAGCGATCGCGCCGACCCTCGTTCGCAAACCACAAGCATCTCGCCCGGCAGGAGTTTCCGCACGCGCCTGAACAGCGTTCTCTCGCCCCTCACGTACGCGAACGTGAGGTAGTCCAGCAGCGAGCCCACGTCCGGCTCGGCGCTCACAGCGGCGACAGCCAACAACGCCTTTACCTCCGAGGCGAACACGAACTGACGACCGTCGTCGACGTAATAGAACGGCTTGATGCCAATTCGGTCCCGCGCGCAGAACAAAGAACGGCGCTGCGCATCCCAAATCGCGAACGCAAACATCCCGTTGAACTGATGAATGCAGTCGGTCCCGAGGCGCTCGTACGACTGCAGGATGACCTCGGTGTCGCTCTGGGAGCGAAACCGGCAGCCGGACCGTTCGAGCTCAAGTCGGAGCTCGCGGTGGTTGTACAGCTCACCATTGTAGGTAATCCATGTTGTGCCGGCCGCGTTCGACATTGGTTGGTGTCCCGCGGCGCTCACATCGATGATCGAGAGCCGCCGGTGTCCAAGCCCAATCCCCTCCGCAAGGTAGATACCTTCATCGTCAGGCCCCCGATGTACGAGCACCCTGAGCATCCGCGCCACCTCTGCGTCATCCACTGGCGCGCCGTCTCTACGGAAAATCCCGGCGATACCGCACATTACGCGGTACCTCCTCGCGGCATCACGAAGAGCCCCTGGGACCTGCCGCGTACCAACAGGCGCGCCCCGGCTCGCATCAAGGCGCTTCCCTCGCCGGACGGAGCGATACCCACACAGTCGTCGGCACCACTCCCAACATCTTCAAACCCACAAGAAAGACGATCACGGCAAGTCCTTTAAGCACCACGCGAGACACACTCGGCTCGGCGTCGCCTCCCACGATCAAGCCGAAACCCAAACACGTCAGAAGCAGCGCCAGCATGCAGCTCAAGAGCGTGCCGTCGTACGGAATCCAGTAGGCCCTCTGCGAGGCGACGAACAAGAATCCGGCTGACGCCGCCCAGCCCGCCGCCGTCGCGTACGCCGCGCCGACCATGCCAAAACGTGGGATCAGCAGGAAATTCAGGGCCAGGTTGATCACGACCGCAGCCGCAAGCGTGATCGATACCTGGCTGGTGCGGTTGGCCAGGTTGACCCCGATGGCAACGAGCGTGTAAGCCCCATATGCCAGAACCGCGAGCGCCAGAGGCGCCACCGCCACAGCAGCGCGGTGATAGCCGGGCGGCGTGAGGACCTGCAAGGCTTCTCTCGCAAACAAGCTCAAGAGCAAGACCGCCAGCCCGCCGGCGGCCATGTAGTACGAGAGCGTCCGGCTGTAGGTGGTGCGAGCATGCCTTTCATCCGAGATCGCGAAGGCAAATGGACCCCACGCCATTTGAAAGGCCCCGACTCCGAAAGCCAGAATGGAGGTCAGGCGGTTCGCAGTGGAATACAGACCGACGTCGGTCAGGGTCGAATAATGGACCAGGAAGAAGCGGTCCATCACACTCAGGCCCCACAAGCACAAGCTCGCCGGTACTAGCGGGATCCCGTAGCGCAACAGGGATACTATCAATCTGCCATCCCACGCCCAACGATAGTGGCGCCGCGTGCACAGTATGCCCGCACCCGCCATGACCGTCCCCGCGATCAGGTTAGCGTAGTACGTTCCCTCGACCCCCCAGCGCAATCGCCACACCAACAGCAGGTTGAGTGAGATCGTCAGCCCCAACCATGCCAACGACAATCCCGCGAATGACCAGGGGCGGAACACTCGCCGCAGCGTGTTGAGGCTGAAATTCACCAGTAAGACGAAGGGGACCGCGAAGAGGGCTACGAACATCGCTCGCCGATATTCGTCGGTGCCGAACACCGTAGCGGCAATCCAGCGACTCGCGAAGAGCAGGGGAACGGTGCCTCCAAAATACACCGTCAGGGAGAAGGCGAGAGCGGAGCCCAACACCACGTCCCCGCGACTGCGGTTCTCCGCCCCGTAATAGTGTCGAGTGGTCGCATTGTCCAACCCGAGCACCAGGACCGCCGAAATGAGGAGGGTTACCGTCCCGATGACCTCCATCACCCCGTACTCACGAGGCATGAAGATCCGAGTGAAGATTGGAAAAAGGATGAGACTTAGACCCTTTCCCACCGCATCCGCGAGCCCGTAGACCGCCGTATCGCCGGCTAGTCGACCAAGCCCCCCTTGGGCCCGAGTCATCCCACGATGCTCCGGTAACAATCAAGGAGCTGACTTGCAATCCGACCCGCGTCGTGAATCCGGCTCACGAATGGCCGGCCTGCCCGCGCAAGCCCTGCGCGGACGCGATCATTCGCGACGAGCTCCTCCAGTACCCTCTCGATGCTATCCGGCGTCGCGCTAAGAATCGGGGGCGAAAAACCCGCTCGCCGGGCTAAGTCGTCACGAATGTACGCGACCACCGGCCGGCTGCTCGCCATCGCCTCGATTGCGAAATTCCCATACCAGCCTACGAGGAGTTGGTCAACCACGATGTCTGCCTCTGCAATGGCCTGCCGGACTTCCGAATGCGGTCTTCCACTTACAAGGCGAAGGTCGACTGGGTAGCCGCGACTCCGAAGGTGAGCAATCGCGGTCCGGAGATAACAAGTCCCCTTGATCAAGGGATCGGAGGGTGCGTGGAGGATCACGTACCGGTCCTTCTTGACCGCGGGGGGCGGCAACTCCGGCAACGCACCCAGCTCTATAGCTTGCGTCACCAGGTCGGCCTCTGGCACCCATTCCAATAAGTCCGGGGTCGCGACAAGAGTCCGGTCCGCGAGCCGCCTAGCCAGATCCCGGAGGCTCTCCTTTTCTGGATCCGAGCTACACGGGGCCGGACAATCCTTACACGCACAGGTGGCGCGTCGGGCCAGCTCCAGGCCTCGCATCCGGATGTCGCAGCCGCGGAAATGAAATACGATGCGTTTACCGGCGCGCTTGAGCATTGGCAGATCCCGATGCCTTGCCAACAGCGATTCTCCGTAATAGAAATGGAACAGGTCGTAAGACTTGCGCAAATGGAGAAGCGCGAACGCCTTCCGAACCTGGCGCCAAGGCGTCCAGAGCCGATCGAAATCGAACACGATATCCTGTGAATAGCCGAACGGATGCCGTCGAGTGACCAAAACGTCGCTCACATGACCGAGACGACGTAGGGCCCGTGACAGCACATACGGCTGACCGGCGATATTCGTAGGAGCGTGCAGAATGCGCATCGCGCGTCACCGTGGACTTCGGCGAACGGCCAGCACTACGAGATATAACCCGAAGCCCGCCCGCTCCCAGATCGCGCTCCAAAGGGAGCCAAGGCAAAGTGCGTCCGCGAGAGCGCGCAACTTAACTGAGTTGATCAATCGGTACAGGCCATCTTCCCGATGTCCCGTGTAGACGGTCGTCGAATAGCGGACGCTAAAGTCGGGCGATAGGAGGTCTGCGCTCCAAGAGACATAAGCGTCAACGACCGCCAGCCGTGCGACGTGGTGATCATTGGGCGGACTCGCATCATGCCGATATCGCCAGTCGTAAAAATCCTTGAGCAGCGCGTCAGACATCTTGTTGATTCTCGCATCACGCACCGGCATCCTCCAAGATCTCCCGAATGCAGCGGCTTGCGCCGTTCTTGCGCCCGAGTTCCAGCGTGGGAAGGACGCTGGCCGCCTTCGCCATCCGCTTGACCAGCGCGGGCAGTTGCTCAAGACCTCCATTTGCCAGGACCGTCCGACCCCCCTCGAGCGTCTCCACCCACTCGGTCTCCTCGCGGAGGACAATGCAGGGGATGCCGAGTGCATGCGCTTCCCGCTGAAGACCGCCGGAGTCGGTAATCGCCACGAGAGCCGCCTCGGTGAGGCGCAAACTATCCAGATACCCTACCGGACCGGTCAAACGCACTGCCGTATTGCGGGCGAGGCCCTCCCAAAGACCTGCTGCCTTCAGAGCCGCGCTGGTCCTCGGGTGGACCGGAAAGACTACGGGAATGCCCAGCTTCGGCAGGGCGCGGGCGAACGTGCTGAGACGGCCGCGGTCATCGGTGTTTTCTGCACGGTGAAGCGTCGCTAGGATGAACTGCCGTTCGCTAACCCCGAATGCCGCGAGGGTGCTGGACTTCGCCCTGGCGAGCGGGAGCGTCTCTCTCAGGACGTCGTAGAGGACGTCTCCGGTCATCCAGACTCCACGGGTGATGCCCTCCTGGGCGAGATTCCGGACGGAGACGTCGGTCGGGCAGAACAACCAGGTCGCAAGTCGGTCCGTGAGAACGCGGTTGATCTCCTCGGGCATGGTACGTCGGTAGCTGCGCAGCCCGGACTCGACGTGACCCACCCGCAAACCCAGCTTGGCGGCCGCGAGCGCCCCGGCGAGCGTCGAGTTGGTGTCGCCGATGACCAGGACGCAATCCGGCGCTTCCTTGAGGAGCACCTGCTCGATCGACGCCATCATCGAACCGGTCTGCCACCCGTGGGAGCCAGAGCCGATCTCGAGGTGATAACTGGGCACGGGAATCGAGAGCTCGTCGAAGAACACGCGGGACATGTCGTAATCGTAATGCTGCCCGGTGTGGAGCAAGATCTCGACGTGGACACGTCGCAGCTCCGTGGAGAGGCTCGCGGCCTTGATGAACTGCGGCCTGGCGCCGACGATGGTGCAGATCTTCATTCTCGAGCTCCCGTCACCGTCGTGACCCACAAAATGCCGTGATCGGCGAGCGCCGTCTCCGCGCGCGGAATTTCCAGCGCAGATACCTCGTCAGCCACGGCTGGCCCCACGTGGCCGTCGGGCGACCAGACGTCTCGATGCGTGCAGCGCGCCCCTCGGCGATTGCGATTAGCTCCTCCCGGACGGCGTCGAGGTTTTCGAGCACCACCCTGCTCTCGATGACGAAGGGCGACTCGGCGACCTCGTCGTAGGGGTAGCTGAAGTAGCGGTAGACCGGCCCCGTATCGACGCCTTCATCCACCTGGAGCAGCGTCGCTCCAACGTTCTGAAGGTCGTCGTTCGCGAGCGCCCAGAAGCAGCCGTGGGCATTGCGGTACTCCGGGCAGATCCCCGGATGCAGGACGAACGTGCCCCGCGTCGGGAGCGCGAAGACCTCCTTCTTGAGGATGGTCTTGCAGCGCGCCAGCAGCAGGTCAGGCGCACCCCGGCGGACAAATGCCGCTGCTTCAGGGGTATTCGGACCGGGGGTGACCAGCAGCGGGGTGCGTGGGTGTAGCGGTGGGTACGCGGCGCACAAGCGCTCCAGCTCGCGCGCCTCCCAGACGCGGTCCTCGCGCGTAAGCAGCAGTCGATCGTAGGCGCGGTACGCAAGCACGTCCAGGAATCGCACGGGTCCCACGCGGCGTAGCTCGCGTCGGATGCGTCGCCACAGTCTCCGGCGGGGCTCTTCGACTTGCACGACGCCGACCAACTCCGAGAACGACGCGAGCCACCGGGCGACGCCGATCCGGTTCAGCGGTTCGTCGTGGTGACAGATCAGCAGCGTCTTCACTCACTCCCCCCCGCCGGAAATTCCCCGTCAATCGCTCGAACTCCTTGATCAGGTCGTCTCAGCGTGTCAAGCGTCATGTGGTCGAACCCGGCAGCGCCGCTTCCAACGCGGGCATCACGACCGATGCGGCCGCGGCGGCGATCGCAAACGCCTGCTCCTCGGACTCGTCGATCGGCACGACCACGCGCACCAGGGCTTCGTCGGTGCGCCCCCGCAGCACCGCGTCCTGGAGGAGATTCCACTTCACCACGTACTCATTCGCCTCGACCCGGCCCCGACCCTGGTACCAGTACAGCACCAGCACTCGCTGCGTCCCGTGCTGCAGCACGTAGCGGTTCACGCGAGCCACGCCGCGCGCCGTCGCGAGCGTCGCCGTGCGCCACGAGAGCGGCTCCCAACCCGCGCCGGGGAGGCAGTTCTTGGGGGAGTGGATCGTCCTGCCCTGGCCCTGCCGCTCGTAGAAGCCCACATACAGCGAGACCGGCGGCACCTGTGATGCGACACCGACCGGCGCATAGCTGCGCAGGAGGTAAGCGCTGACACCTGCGACGCGCCGATCCGGCTCCGGCAGGGTCAGCTCCCGTCCCGTGAGCCCCGCGATCTCCAGCGGAATCGCCGCGGCCAAAGACTTCCGTAGCGCAAGGCTGTGCTGTCCGTCCCAGCCACCCGTGAACCAGACGCCACCCGCAAGCAGGGTCGCAGGCACCCAGGGGAGCATGGCAGCCCTCACGCGAGTCCGCTCCATCACCGCTCGAGACGCTCCAGCCCGCGAGCCAGCGTCGCCAGGATTACGAACGCCGGGACGAAGAGCGCCCATCCCTGTGTGACGTGCAAGAACCCGTCCCCAAAGCGACCGTCAACGAAATACACGAGGAAGCCCGTCCCAAAAATCCTGCACGCGTTGAGCGCCAGCGCGACGGGGATCGCAGTCGCCACCAGCAACACCCGTAGCCAAACGGTGCGCAGTCCCAGGCCTCCGAGCAGGAGACTGAGCGCGATGAGAGCGGTCAGCGAGCGGAGTCCGCTGCACGCCTCGGTCACAAACAAGGAGTGTCCCGGGAGTTGGATCACGTTGCCAGCGAGCTGCACTGGTACCTGGCGTGCCGCCAATAGCCAGGCACCTAGCCGCGAGGCCTCGAGCTGGAGCGGCAGCGCCAGGGAGCCGAGCAGCACCGCGGGAATCGGGATCGACAGCACTAACAGCGACGCAGGAAGCCACCAATGGCGCAGCTGCCGTGCGCCCCAGGTGAACACGACCAGCCCGGCGAGCGCAGCCAGCATGGACAGCCGCAAGGTGAAGAGCTCGGCGGCCAGACCTGAGAGCCACCGCAGGCCCACCGCCGCCACAAGCAGCGCCGCTCCCGGTCCCGGCTGGGCGGCCACGTCGACGCGTAGCCTGGCCCGCCAGGCCAGGTAGAGCGCTAGAGGGAAGAGCAGCAGGCCGTGCGTGGACTCGGGATCGGTCCACCAGTCGCGACCCAGGGTGGCGAGTGGCTGCCAGAACAGCATCACAAATCCCACCGCCGCGGCCAGCCACGCCATGGTCGCATTCACGCCGGCGGTTGGGGCGAGGGGTGAGGATGCCGTCACGACGCGCGACACATCACCAGGCGCCCCGTTTGAACACCACCACGGGCACGGTTCGCACCATGATCTTGAGATCCTCCAGCACGGAGTGGCGCGCGAGGTACTCCAGATCGTAGGCAACCTTCCTACGCACGTCCCCCACGGAGCGGTCGTAGCAGTGGTTGATCTGTGCCCAGCCCGTGATCCCGGGCCGCACCCGCTGCCGGTCGGCGTAGTGTTCGATTTGCGTGCGCAAATGGGCGAAGATCTGAGGTTGCTCCGGCCGCGGCCCTACGACGTTCATGTCACCTCGCAAGACGTTCCACAGCTGCGGCACCTCATCCAGTCGGTATGTCCGCAGCACCCGGCCGATCGGGGTGACACGCGGATCCTCCGGCGTGGCCCACACCTGCAGCTCCGGCTGCGACCGCGAAGGATCCATGGAACACAGCTTGTAGATGGTGAAGGGTTGCCCGCCGTGGTCGACCCGGCGTCGGCGATCACCGCCCTGGCGGTCGCCGCGGACGCGGCGGTCGAGCCCGATTCGGGTCTGCTTGTAAAACACCGGCCCGCCACAGGTCAGCTTGATGAGAGCGGCGATCGCGAGCAGCACCGGCGTCATGAGCAGCAGGCCGGCTCCAGCGATCACGAGGTTCAGCGCGCGGCGCGCCCGCTCGGGGCCCGCCTGGGGAGCCCACGGCAGCGCAACCCGATGCCGCTCCGCCGCGGCTCGCCTGCGCAACAGCTGGGTAGAGGTCACGCTCGTCGCTCGCTCCGATGGGACTGCTCGGTTGCAAGCGACGAAGCGCAAGCGGCATGCTGACCGTCGGCCCAAGCGTCCGGTCGCAACTACCGTTGTGCCAGCTTGTTAGGGAAACGCTTCTCGGAATGGACTTGGCGCGCATTGTCGCACTACGTCGCCAGTGTACACGGGCCGCGACAACCGCGTCGCGGGGAACCTACTCGATTTCCGCCGTTGCTAATTCTCGGTGCACGCCGTAACGCTCGAGCAAGCGATATAGCGTCGTCCGATTGATGCTCGCGATCCGCGCCGCGCGGCACATGTTGCCATCGGCTCGCTTCACGAGCCAGAGGAGATACCGCCGCTCCCAGTCTGCGACCAGCCGCTCGCGTCCCACGTAAAAGTTCTCTCCCGTTCCCGGATCGCTAGGCGGCGCAGCGGTTACACTGATGGGGCGCCGGTCGCCGCGGGTCGGTCGCCGCTCCCTGCGAGGCGACTGCCGCTCCCCGCCGATCACTTGCCGCTCCTCGAGGAACGGCATGTCCTCACGCTGGATCTCGGCGCCGGGTTCGACCAACACCACCGTATGTTCGACGAGATTCTGAAGTTCGCGCACGTTGCCCCGCCACGCATGGGCCCGGAGCGCCCGTACTGCTGCCGGGCTGAACCTGGGCAGGGCGGCCCTCGTGCCGCGATGGCGACTCCAGTAGGTCGCGAGGAAGTGATTGGCCAGGACGGGAATGTCGTCTCTGCGCTCGCGCAGCGGCGGCACGTGAATCGGGACCACGCGCAGCCGAAAATATAGGTCCTCCCTCAGGCCACCCGAGCTGACGGCTTCTTCGGCGTCTCGGTTGGTCGCCGCGATGAAGCGCACGTCCACCACCGCGTCGGTCGTCTCATTCCCCACCCGCCTGACGACGCCGTCCTGGATCACGCGCAGCAGCTTCGCCTGCGTGGCCTTGGACATGTCGATCAGCTCGTCGAGGAAGAGTGTACCGCCGTTGGCGGTTTCGAGCAGCCCCGGCTTGTCCCGTACCGCTCCCGTGAACGCGCCCTTACAGTGGCCGAACATCTCCGACTCGAGCAGCGCCTCGGGCAGCGCCGCGCAGTTGATCGCGACCAGGGAACGAGCGCTGCGGCGGCTGTTGTAGTGAATGAACTGCGCGATCAACTCCTTTCCCGAACCGCTTTCGCCCGTGATGAAAACCGACGCATCCGTCGCAGCTACTCGGTGCGCCAGTTGCATCACCTGACGGAACGCGGGCGATGCGCCCAGCACGGTGACCTTGTCGCTGACGCCATGGCGCCCGCGCTGCGCAGTCTGCACGTCACCCTTGTCGCGGGCGATCAGGATCGAGTGGCTGGCCCGTCCCACCAGAAGCTGCAATTGTGTTCCCGAAAAGGGCTTCGGCAGGTAATCCCAGGCGCCCGCCTGGAGCGCTGTAATGCTCGAGGCGAGGGTTGGGTCGCCCGTCATGATTATGACAACAGCGTCGCGATTGGTGTCGAGCGCCGCCTGCAGCAACTCCATCCCCGGCACCTGCGACATCAAGAGATCTACCAGCACGATGTCGAACGCCTGCCGCGCCAGCAGGTCGAGCGCCTCGCGGCCCC
>Ga0209056_10001182_pt1 | contig 28637 bp, 22 predicted proteins | sample GraSoiAngelo_114_FD_185876 | JGI IMG/M metagenome (GOLD analysis project Ga0209056, IMG submission 185876) | Grasslands soil microbial communities from the Angelo Coastal Reserve, California, USA - 14_0903_13_40cm (SPAdes) (version 2) | ecosystem: Environmental > Terrestrial > Soil > Grasslands... | reverse complement strand
CGGCCCGGAGGTCGCATCCTAGACCGCCGCTGTTGCGCGTTCTACGCGCAGCTTCCGACCGCGGCGGCGAGCTGCGCGCAGTCTCGGGTCGACCAGGCGGACGGCAAGGCAGCGTCCCCGGCGGGATTCGAACCCACGTTACCGGCGTGAAAGGCCGGTGTCCTAGGCCAGACTAGACGACGGGGACGCAAGGGCCGCGGGGCGCGGAGTTGCCCGCCCCAGCTAGTACAGCGCCCTGGGGCAGTCAAACGCGCTGGCGGCTTGACGTCCAGGCTCCCCGCGTCGAGAACGACCCGGAATGCGGGTCCTGTTCGTCAACGCGAACCGCAGCGCCGCCTACGGTGGCGTCGAGCGCTGGATGATCGAGGCCGCATGCGGCCTCGCCGGACGCGGCCACGTCTGCACGCTGCTCGGGCGGCCCGGGACGGCGTGGCTCCGCGCGGCCCGGAGCCGCGGCGTGCCCGCTCGTGAAGGCATCCGCGGCGCCTGGATCCAGCGCGTGTTCCGGGTCCGCGCCGCGATGCGCGACTTCCGGCCCGACGTCGTCGTCGCCAAGGCGAAGAAGGCGGCGCGCATGGCGGCCTTCGGGCGCTCGACGGGCGGCGGCGGGCGCGCCGTGCTGTTCTTCGGCGCGACGCACGAGCTCGAGCCGAGCCGCGCCGTCGACCGTCTCACGTGGCGCGCGCTCGACGCGGCCATCGTGGTCGCTGCCGGCGTCGCCGAGTGGTACGTCGAGCGCGGGTTCGGCCCGCCGAGCAAGCTCCACGTCCTCTGGAACGGCGTCGAGCTGTCGGCGTTCGAGCGCGCGACGACACGGGCGGCGGCGACGCGTGCGGCGCTCGGCCTCGCGCCGGACGAGCTCGCGATCGGGACGGTCGGGCGGCTCGCCTGGCAGAAGGGTCTCGGCGACCTCCTCGCGGCCGCCGAGCTCGTGCGGACGCGCGTGCCGCGCGCACGCTTCTTCGTGATCGGCGGCGGTCGCGACGCGGCACAGGTGGCGGCCGCCGCCGCGGCGCCCGGCCTGGACGGGGCGGTCACCCTCCTCGGTCAGCGTGACGACGTCCCGGACCTGCTCGCCGCCATGGACATCGTCGTGCAGAGCTCGCGGCGCGAGGGGATGGCGCAGGCGACGCTGGAGGCGATGGCCGCGGGGCGGGCGGTCGTCTCGACCGCCACCGTCGGAGCCGGGGAAGCGATCGAGGACGGTGTCAGCGGGCTCATCGTCCCCGTGCGGGACTCGAACGCCCTCGCCGACCGGCTCGTCGCCCTCGCCGTCGATCCGGCGCGCCGGCGCGCGCTCGGGGAGGCGGCGCGGCGGCGCATCGCCGAGCGCTTCACGACGGCGCACATGCTCGACCGCTGCGAGGCCATCCTCGGGGCGATCGTCGCCGCCGGGTAGAGGCGTGCTACAAGGGAGCGGCATGCTCCCCGAAGCGACAGGCGAGGCGATGCCGCGCGCCGGGGCGCGCCGCTGGCTGATCAACGGCTTTCCGGCGCTCCGGCATCGGAACTTTCGCCTGTTCGTCGCCGGCCAGGGCGTGTCGCTGATCGGGACGTGGATGCAGAGCGTGGCGCAGAGCTGGCTCGTGTACCGGCTCTCGGGCTCCCGCTTCGCCCTCGGCCTGGTTGCGTTCGCCGGCTACCTTCCGATCCTCTGCCTCGCGCCCGCCGCGGGCGTGGTGGCCGACCGCGTCGACCGCCAGCGGCTGATCATCCTCACCCAGGCGCTGGCGATGCTGCTCGCACTGGCCCTCGGCGTGCTCGTCGCGGCGAGGGCCGTGAGCGTGCCCGCCGTCGTGCTCGTCGCGGGCTGCCTCGGGGCGGTCAGCGCCTTCGACATCCCGGTGCGTCAGTCCTTCATCGTCGAGATGGTCGGAGCCGAGGACCTGCCCAACGCCATCGCGCTCAACTCGTCGATCTTCAACGCCGCACGCGTGGTCGGACCGGCGCTCGCCGGGAGCCTGGTGGCGGCGGTCGGCGAGGCGGCCTGCTTCTTCCTGAACGCCGCCAGCTATCTGGCCGTGCTCGCGGCCCTCCTCTCCATGCGTCTCGAGCGCATCCGCCGATCCGGCGAGGCGCCCGCGCACGTGCTCGCGGGCTTCCTCTCCGGCCTCGACTACGTGCGCCGCGAGCCGGCGCTTCGCAACCTGCTCGTGCTGCTCGGGGTGGTGAGCGGGCTCGGGCTTCAGTATGCGATCTTGATCCCGGTTTTCGCCAAGGAGATCTTCCATGCGGGGGCCACCGGATACGGTCTCCTGGTCACCGCTGCGGGGATCGGCTCGGTGGTCTCCGCGCTCCATCTGGCGGCGCGCCGCTATTCGCGCGCGCAGCACCGGCGGAACCTGCTGGTGGGACTCGCCATGTTCTCGATCGGCGTTCTCGGGCTGACCGCCAGCCGGCGGCTCGGGCTGGCGCTCTGGTTCCAGGCGCTCGCCGGCTACGGCGCGATCCGCTACCTCGCGACCACGAACACGCTGCTCCAGCTCCTCGTCGACGAGCGTTACCGGGGTCGGGTCATGGGCCTGCACACGGTGATGTTCCTCGGCACGGCGTCGGCGGGCAGCCTGGTGGTCGGCGCGCTCGCGCAGAAGTTCGGGGCCTCGCCCGCGGCCGCGTTCGCGGGGAGCGTGTCGCTGGCCTGCGTGTGCTGGCTCGGGACGCGGCTCAGGCGCCTCGCCGTGCGGGAGCGCCGAGCGGCTGCTTGAGCGCGAAGATGCTCTGTTGCCGGACGTAACCGCGGCGCATAACGCTTGTTCACTGGGCGCGCCGCTGGGAAGGAGATCGCCGTGCAGGGAAGTAGAGGACGTCCGTGTCTCGTATCGCTGTTGGCGATCGGACTGCTCGTCTGCACTTCGGGGCCGACCCGGGCGGCCGAGGACGTAGAGCCGCCCGCCCCGCCCGAAGCGACGGCCCCGCCCGAGGCCCCGGCGGCGGAGGAGGCACCAGCCGCCCCCGAAGCGCCAGCGCCGCCCGAGGCACCAGCGACCAGGACGACTCCGCCGCGCCTGAGCTTCTTCAACGGCGAAGTGTCGTTCTGGCGCCCGGGAGCGGAGGACTGGGCGCCGGCGCATGTGAATACGCCGCTCGCTGCGGGTGACTCGCTCTACGCCGGGCAGGGCGCGAACCTCGAGCTGCAGGCCGGGCCGCGTGCCTACGTGCGCGCGGGGGGCGAGACCGATCTCGGGCTGGAGGACGTCGAGCCGGACTTCCAGCAGCTCAAGGTCACCGCGGGTCACGTGGCGCTCGATCTCCGGAGCCTCGAGCGCGGGCATACGGTCGAGCTCGACACACCGCACCTCGCGGTCACCATCGAGCAGGCAGGCTACTACCGCGCCGACGTCGACGACGAGGCCACCACCTTCAGCAGCCGCCGCGGCGGCCGCGCGAGCGTCGTCCCGGCGGGCGGCGAAGCGCTCGACGTGGGGCCGAACGAGGAGGCGATCGTGAAGGGCACGGAGAGCCCGCAGGTCGAGCGCTACGCGGCTCCCAAGCTGGACGCATGGGACCGCTGGAACTACGAGCGCAGCGATCAACTCCTGAACCCGAAGAGCGCGCGCTATCTCCCCGAGGGCGTGTCCGGGGGCGACGACCTCGATCACTACGGCCGCTGGCACACCGAACCCGACTACGGCGCGGTCTGGGTTCCGAGCGCCGTGCCGGCCGGCTGGGTTCCGTACAGCACCGGGCGCTGGATCTGGGACCCGTTTTACGGCTGGACCTGGGTCGACGACGCGCCGTGGGGCTGGGCACCGTTCCACTACGGCCGCTGGGTGTTCGCGGGCGGCGTGTGGGGATGGGCGCCAGGGCCGATCGTCGTCGCCCCGGTCTACGCGCCCGCGCTCGTCGCGTTCTTCGGTGGCAGCGGGGTCTCGGTGTCGGTCGGTCTCGGCGTGCCCGTCGTCAGTTGGGTGGCGCTCGGCTGGGGCGAGCCGTGCATCCCGTGGTGGGGACCGCCGGCGTTCATCGGCGTGCCCTGGTGGGGAGGGTGGGGCGGCCCGCGCGTGGTCAACAACGTGATCATCCAGCGGACGACGATCATCCATGCGAACCAGGTGAACATCTTCCGCAACGCACGGCTCCACAACGCCATCGTCGGCGTCAGGCGGGACGACTTCGGACGCGGCGTCGGCAAGCACTTCCGCCTCGGACCGTCGGCGCTCCGGCACTTGAATCCGGTGCGCGGCGTACCGCCGGTGCGGCCGACGCCGGCGAGCCTCGTGCCGGGGAGGAACCACGCCCGGCGGCCGCCCGAGCACCTGCACGCGCGGCAAGTGGTGGCGACCCGCGCGCCTCGCGATCACGCCGCGCCGCTCAGGGCCGTCGGCCTGAACCCAGGGGCGGCGGCGCCGCCGCCGCGGCTGGTCGCCCCGCCTCGGGCACGTGCTCGCGCCGAGCAGGGGCCGGCGGCCGGCGGGGTGCATCCCGGCGCACGCCCGCATCCGGGCGGCGCGCCACGCGTCGGAGGGGCGGAGCGTCCCGCGCCGCCGGCGCACGGTCGGGCGACGCGGCCCGGTAGCGGCGAGGGCTCCCCACCTGCGGAACGTGAGGCGCGGCCGCCTGCCGCACGGCCACGGCGCCAGCCCGGCGAGGGCCACCGGCCGCAGCGCGAAGCCCTGCCGCCCCCAGCGCCAGGCGAGCGCACGGAGAGACGTGCCGCGCCGCCACCGGTGCCCCGCGCGGAGCGGTCGTTCCCGCGTTCAGCTCCGGCCCCCGGCGTGCGGCGGGAGCCCGTGCCGCATCCCGGGCCGGGCGGCGGCATGAGACGGGAGCCCGCGCCGCATCCGCCGGCGGTCGGCCAGCCGCCGACGGGCGCACGGCCTCGGGCCCCTCGTCGGCCGGCCGCTCCGCCCCCGGGGGCGAGCGGGCCTCGGGGGCCCGCCAATCCCCACGGGGCGCGCCGGCGTCCGCCGCGCTACGCCGGGGCCGGCTGAGCCTTCCGTCCAAGGAACCGTGCACGGCCGCGGCACCCGGGCGCGCATGCCGGCCGGGCCGCGGCCCCGTGCCCTGCATCGATGGCCAGCCAGGAGGCACGGGCCCTGCTGAAGGTCGAGGCAAGCCATGGCGGACGACTCGGTGCTCGATCCTGGCGAGGAGGAGGCGTTCGCCGAGTTCCCCGTCGACCTCGCCGCGACGTCGGCCGTCGGCTTCATCGTCGGCGGGCTCACCGCCGCTGCCGTGTACGCGTGTTATCCGCCGGTTCACGGGCGTGCGCCGATCATCGCCACGGGCGTCGGCTCGGTCGTGCTGATCGGGGCGCTCTACCTGGTCGTGGCCCGACTCGCGCGGCTCCGGGCCGCGGACTGGCTGGTCGTCGGGTACGCGGTCGCGCTGGTCGGGGTGGCCGCCTTCCTGATCGCCGTCGAAGGTGTCCAGGTACTGCGCGACCACGTCCCCTCGCACCTGGGCGTCCCGGTGGCAGGTGTCGCGTCGCGCCGGCCCGCGGCCTGACCCCTTTCTCCGCCGCCCGCGATCTGCTAGCGAGAACTGACCCGTCAGTTCTCTCCGTGAACCACACCAGCCGACAGCAGGTGAAACGCGACCGGATACTCGCCGCGGCCACTGCCGTGTTCGCGGAGCGGGACTTTCACCAGGTGCACGTGAGCGAGGTGGCCTCGCGCGCGGGCGTCGGCAAGGGCACGGTCTATCTCTATTTTCCGACCAAGGACGACCTCCATCGCGGTGCGCTCGAGGCGAGTCTCGAGCGGCTTGCGGGCGAGGTCGAGCGGGCGGCCACGGCCGACGCGCCGCCCGACGCCGTGCTCGAGGAGATGGTGCTCCGCATCCTCCGCTTCTTCTGGCGGCGGCCGCACCTCCTGACGCTCGTGCAGCGCTACGAGCAACGCTACGAGCGCGCGGCGCGCGAGCGCCGGCAGCGCGTGCGGCAGGCGATCGAGCGCGTGCTCGTGCGCCACCGCCTGGCACGCGGGGCGTTGCGGGGCCTCGCCGCGGCCTTCCTGCTCGGTCTCGCGCGCGCCGCCATCCTGGAGCACCGGGCCGAGGACCGCCCCGAGCTCTACGCCAGCTGGGTGGTCCGGGTGTATTTCCGTGGCCTCGAGCGCGCGCAGGAGCCCGCGGCGCGGCGGCGGAGGGCCGCGGGATGACGCGACGGGCCGCCGCGCTGGTCGTTGCGCTCGGCCTCGCGGCCGCCGCCTGCGGCGAGCGCTCGCGGGCCGAGCCGTCGACCGCGACCAAGCCGGAGCCGGTGACGGTCACGGTCGCGAACACGGCCGTGCGGCCCGTCGAGCGCACGGTGTCGGTGGTCGGCACGCTGGCACCGACCGCGCAGGCCGAGGTGGCGAGCGACATCGAGGGACGGCTGGTCGCCATCGAGGCCGACCTCGGCGATCGCGTGCACCCCGAGCAGGTGCTGGCGCGTGTGCGCGAGGACGAGATCCGGGCGAAGCTGCGGGAGGCCGAGGCGAGCCTCGAGAAGGCCGTCGCCGACGAGGGCAGGGGCCGTCCGCTGCACGGCAACGGCGTCATCTCGGCCCAGGAGTACGAGCAGGTGCGGACGGCGCTCGAGGTGGCGCGGGCGCGGCGCGACCAGCTCCGCATCCAGCTCGAGCGCGCCGCCATCCGCTCGCCGCTCGAAGGCTCCGTCGCCGCCCGCCTGCTCGACGCGGGCTGCTACGTGAAGCCGGGGACGGTGGTCTTCCGGCTGGTGCAGGACGACCCGCTCAAGTTCCGCGGCGACGTCCCGGAGCGCGATGTCCCGGCGCTCGCCGCCGGTCAGGACGTGCGCATCACCGTCGACGCCTTCCCGGGCGAGACCTTCGTCGGCCACGTGAGCCGCGTCGGCGCGGCCTCCGATCCGGCCGTCCGCTCGCTCGCCTTCGAGGCGCTGGTGTCCAACGAGGACCACCGCCTCCGCCCGGGCTTCTTCGGCCACGGCGAGGTGGTGGTGCGGCGCGACGAGCGGGCGCTGGCCGTGCCGCGGAGCGCGCTCAGCACGTTCGCGGGCGTCACCAAGCTCTTCGTCATCGAGGACGGCGTCGCGCGCGAGCGACAGGTCGTCGTCGGCGTCGACCTCGGCGACGGCTGGGTGGAGGTGACCGAGGGGGTCGCGCGCGGCACCCAGGTGGCGACCAGCGGCCTCTCCAAGCTCGCCGACGGCACGCCGGTCGTCGTGCGGGCCGACGCCCCGCCCGGGGCCTGACGGGTCGCGCATGCGCTTCGCCGACGTCTTCATCCGCCGCCCGGTCTTCGCGACCATGCTGATCGCGTCGCTCGTGGTGCTCGGGCTCTTCTCCTACCGGAGCCTCGGCCTCGACCTCTTTCCGAACATCGACTTCCCGATCGTCACCGTCACCACGACGCTCAAGGGCGCGAGCGTCGAGGAGATGGAGACCGGGGTCACCAAGGTGATCGAGGAGGCGGTCAACACGATCGACGGCATCGACGAGCTCCGCAGCATCACCAAGGAGGGCCTGTCGGCGATCGTCATCCAGTTCGTGCTCGAGAAGTCGCGCGACACCGCGGCCCAGGACGTGCGGGACAAGGTGGCCACCGTCCTCGCCCAGCTGCCCGTCGGGACCGACCCGCCGGTCATCGACAAGTTCGACGTGGACGCCATCCCCGTCATGGGCATCGCGCTCTCCGGGCGGCGGAACCTGCGCGAGGTGACCGAGCTCGCCCGCCGGCAGGTGAAGGAGGACATCGAGACGCTCGCCGGGGTCGGGCAGGTGCTCATGCTCGGCGGCCAGGAACGCGCCATCAACATCTCCGTCGACCCGGACCGGTTGACGGCGCAGGGCCTGTCGATCGGCGAGGTGCGCGACGCGATCCAGCGGCAGAACCTCGAGCTGCCCGGCGGCCGGCTCGACCAGACGCGCCGCGAGCTGGTGGTGCGCACCATGGGCCGCGTCGAGCGGGCCGCCGATTTCGGCGACCTCATCGTGGCGCGCGGCGGCGAGCGGCCGCTGCGGGTGCGGGACATCGGCACGGCCGAGGACGGCATCGTCGAGCCGCGCACGCTCTCCCGGCTGAACGGCGAGAAGGCCGTGCAGCTCGTCGTCCGCAAGCAGTCCGGCACCAACACCGTCGAGGTGATCGACCGGGTGCACGCCGAGCTCGACCGGCTGCGTGCGGTGCTGCCGGCGGACATCGAGATGCGCGTCATCCGCGACCAGTCGCGCTTCATCAAGGCCTCGATCGAGACGGTGCGCGTGCACATGTGGCTCGGCGCGGCGCTCGTCGCGTTCACCGTGCTGCTCTTCATGCGCGACTGGCGGAGCACGGTGGTGGCGGGCATCGCCATCCCGACCTCCGTGGTCTCCACCTTCACCTTCATGCGCTACATGGGCTTCACGCTGAACAACGTTACGATGCTCGCCCTGGTGCTCGCCGTCGGCATCGTGATCGACGACGCGGTGGTCGTGCTCGAGAACATCTTCCGCCACGTGGAGGAGGAGGGGACGCCGCCGCGGCGCGCGGCCTCCGAGGCGACCGCGGAGATCGCCCTCGCGGTCATGGCGACGACGCTCTCGCTGGTCATCATTTTCCTGCCGGTGGCGTTCATGGCGGGGCGCGTGGGGCGCTTCTTCCACAGCTTCGGGCTGACGGTGGCGGTGGCGATCATGGTGTCGCTCCTCGTCTCCTTCACGCTCACCCCGTCGCTCAGCGCGCGGGTGCTCCGGCGCCGCGGCGGCCACGCCGCCGAGGGCGGCCGCCTCTATCGCCTGGCGGAGCGCGCCTACGGCCGCGTGCTCGCCTGGTCGCTCGGCCACCGCTGGGTGATCGTGCTGGTCGCCGTCGCCACCGTGCTGTCCACCGGGCCGCTCTTCCGGACGGTCGGGAAGACGTTTCTTCCGCAGGACGACCAGAGCGAGCTCGAGATATCGATCCGGACGCCAGGCGGCTTCACGCTGGCCGAGACGTCGCGCCTCTTTGCGGAAATCGAGCAGCGCGTGCGAGCGCTCCGGGGCGTCACCGACGTGCTGGCGACGATCGGCGACCAGTCCGGGCGGGTCAAGCCGGGCGAGGGCGACGTGACCACCGGCTCGATCTACGTCCGGCTCGTCGACCTCCGCGCGCGGCGCTTCTCGCAGTTCGACGTCATGGCCGACGCCCGCCGGCTGCTCGCGGAGTACCCCGACCTCCGCACCAGCGTCCAGGGCGTGAACCCGTTCTCCACGGGTGGGCAGCGGCTCTCCGACGTCGAGTTCAACCTGCGCGGTCCCGACCTCGACCGCCTGCAGGCCTACGCCGACCGGGTGATGCCGGCCATGCGCGAGCTGCCCGGTCTGGTCGACGTCGATACGACCCTCGCGGTGCGGACCCCCGAGCTCAGGCTCCTGATCGACCGCGAGAAGGCGTCGGACCAGGGCGTCAACGTGCAGGACATCGCCGCCACCGTGCAGACCTATGTCGCCGGCCAGCCGATCTCGAAGTACAAGGAGAGCGACGAGCAGTACGACATCTGGCTCAGGGCCGAGGCGGGCCGGCGGCGCACGCCGGACGACGTCGGGGACCTCACCGTGCGGGCCCACGGCGGCGCGCTCGTCCGGCTCCGCAATCTCGTGCGCCTGCGCGAGGACCTGGGGCCCGCCGAGATCGACCGCGTCGACCGCCAGCGCTCGGTCACGATCGTCGCCAACCTGCTGCCCGAGCTGCCGCTCGCCACGGCCATCGCGCACGTCAACCGCATCGCGGCCGAGCTCGACATGCCGCCCCTCTACAACGTCCAGTGGACGGGCCGCGCCAAGACGCTCGCCGAGAGCAACCTGAACTTCGTGCTCGCCTTCGGCCTGAGCATCGTGTTCATGTACATGGTGCTCGCGGCGCAGTTCGAGAGCTTCGTCCACCCGGTCACCATCATGCTGGCGCTGCCGCTGACGGTGCCGTTCGCGCTCTTCTCGCTCGTGTGCCTCGGCGAGGCCCTCAACGTCTACAGCATGCTCGGGCTCTTCATGCTGTTCGGCATCGTGAAGAAGAACGGCATCCTGCAGATCGACTACACCAACACGCTCCGCGCGCGCGGCGTGCCGCGCGACCAGGCGATCCGTGAGGCGAACCGCGTGCGCCTGAGGCCCATCCTCATGACCACGGTCATGCTCATCTTCGGCATGCTGCCGATCGCCCTCGGTCAGGGACCGGGCTCGGGATCGCGCGGCTCGATCGCGCGCGTGATCGTCGGCGGGCAGGCGCTCTCCTTGCTGATCACGTTGCTCATCACACCGGTCGCCTACTCGCTGTTCGACGACCTGCGCGCCTGGCGTCCCTCCTGGGCGCCGGCGCTGGCGGCGCGCCTGAGGCAACTCCGCGCGCGCGCCCCTGGACCCGAGGCTACGGTTCACGGGAGCGGGGACGCCGGCTCGCCTCCGCGTCCTCGCCCCACGCGCGCCGCCGAGCTGTAGCGTCCCCCCGCAGGTGCAGTCGCGCGCGGGAGCCGGGGCGGCGCCCCGTCCCGCCTTCCGGACGCCTACTGCACGCCGGGTCCGAGCGTCAGCGCCATCGGATCGACCCCGAGGCTGCGGATGGCGCTCTCCCACATGTCCTCGGGCGGCGTCTCGAAGACGAGCCCGGCGTCGGGCGGCGCCGAGAGCCAGGCCGAGGCGGCGAGCTCGCGGTCGAGCTGGCCGGCGCTCCAGCCCGCGTAGCCGAGGAGCAGCCGACAGCGCCTTCGTGCGAGCTCGTCGGGCGTGGCCTCGAGCAGGCGGCGCAGCACCTCGACCGAGGCGGTCAGGTGGAATCCGTCCGCGATCCTCTCCGAGTTCTCGACGCCCGGGTCATCACCGAGGAGCAGGAAGCCGCGCTGCGGCTCGACCGGGCCGCCGCTCCAGAGCATGAGCCCGCTGTCGCTCTGCACCGGCGGATCGAGCGCAACGGCTTGCGCGGCCCGCAGGTCCGTCGGACGGTTCACGACGAAGCCGATCGCTCCGTTGCCGCTGTGCTCGCACAGGAGGATCACGCTGCGGGCGAAGTTCTTGTCCTGGAGCTGCGGCATCGCGATGAGCAGCGTCGGCGCGAACGAGTCGCCTGGGTCCATGCGCGGATGGTCGCCACCGCGTCGCATCTTGTCAAGCCGCGGCGCGGCCGGTCGTGCACCCCTCGCTTACAGACGGTGGCGATCGGGCGAGCCGCCCGTGCCGCGGCCGCCCGGACGTCGCGCGCGGGCACCGGGCGTGGACTGATCGTTGGCTTCGTCCACGCGCAGGCGTCGACCCTTCAGCTCCGTGCCGTCGAGCTGCTTGCGGGCACGCTCGGCATCATCGGCGCTCGCCATCATGACGAACGCGAAGCCGCGTGACTGTCCGGTGTCGCGGTCCATCACCACCGACGCCGACTCGCAAGTGCCGGCCTGAGAGAAGAGCTGCTGCAGGTCGTCGTCGGTCACGCCGTAGGCGAGATTGCCGACGAACAATTTCCGCCCCATGCCGGGTCGGTGCTTAGCAGCGCCCTCGCGGTGGTGCAATACGGCGCCGCCGCAGACGAGCCGTCACCTCCCGTCGGGAGTCACCAGATGGTTCAGTGGGCGGCGCCCGCGACCGAGCGCCGGCGCGGACTCGAGCGCGCGGCGCACGTAGCGGCGCGCGCGCGCAACCGCATCGGCCACGGAGAGACCTGCGGCGAGACCGGCGGTGATCGCGGCCGACAGCGTACATCCGGTGCCGTGCGCCGGCGTCTCGCCGATCCGTGGCCCGTCGAGCTCGTGGAACGCGGCGCCGTCGAAGAGCACGTCGACCGGCGGACCGGCGAGGTGCCCGCCGGTGACGAGCGCTGCCCGGGCGCCGAGGTCGACGAGCGCGCGCGCCGCGTCGTGCATGTCCGCGACGTTGCGCACGGACCGGCCGGTGAGCGCTGCGGCCTCGAGGAGGTTCGGCGTCACCAGCGTCGCGAGCGGCAGCAGCATCCGCCGGAGCACCTCGAGGGCCGCTCGCTCCGTGAGCGGCTGGCCGCCGCCGGCGATCAGCACGGGGTCGACGACGAGACGGGGGACGAGATGCGCTGCGAGGCGGGCGCTCACCACCTCGACGACCGCAGCGCGGCCGAGCATCCCGGTCTTCGCCGCCGCGACGGGCAGGTCGCCGAGCACGGCATCGAGCTGCGCGCCGACGAAGCTCGGCTCGACGTCCACGATCGCGTGCACGGCCATGGTGTCCTGCGCGGTGAGCGCCGTCACCACGCTCGCGCCGTAGACAGCGAAGGCATGGAACGTCTTCAGGTCGGCCTGGATGCCGGCCGCGCCGCCCGGGTCCGAGCCCGCGATGGTGAGCGCCACCGGCGGCATGGCTCCGCGCTATACCCGCGCCGACCCACCGTCAACGCCGTCGCCGCGTCGACCCCGATCCGCTATGAGGAGCGCATGGACGTCGACGTCTATCCGACGGACGCCGAGGCGTTCGCCGCGGCGGCGGCGCTCGTCGCCGAGGCGCTTCGCGCGGCGGCCGCCGCGCGCGGCCGGGCCACGCTCGCGCTCGCGGGCGGCCGCGGCGGCCGCGGCGTCATGGTGGCGCTCGCCGAGCGCAGCGACCTGCCCTGGGATCGGATCGAGTGGTTCTGGGGCGACGAGCGCTGCGTCCCGGTCGACGATCCGCGGAGCAACGTCCGCCTGGCCCGCGAGTCGCTCCTCGGGCCGCGCGGCATCGCCGCGGTGCGCATCCATCCGCCGCCCGTCGAGCTCGCCCGGCCCGAGGCGATTGCCGACGCGTACGGCCGAGCGCTCGCGGCGCTGCTCGAGGCCGAACCCGTGTTCGACGCGGTCCTGCTCGGCGTCGGCGGGGACGGGCACGTGGCGTCGCTCATGCCCGGCTGCCGAGCGCTCAGCGCAACGGTGCCGGTGGCGGCGGTGGCCCTCGAGGAGGTCACGGCGGAGCCGCACGTGGCCCGCATCACGGTGACGCCGCCCGTGCTCGACGCCGCGCGCCGCGTGGTGGTCGTCGCGACCGGCGCCGAGAAGGCCCGTCCGGTGGCTGCCGCCCTCCGCGGCCCCGAGGATCCGGCGCGCGTGCCCGCGCAGCTCGTGCGGCCGTCGGCCCGCGTTCGATGGGTGATCGACCGCGCCGCCGCGGGCGACCTCCTGCGCGATGCGCGACCGGCGCCTCAGTAGCGCCGGTGCCAGTAGACGTCGATCGCGCTGTCGCCGCGCGTCGACGTCGAGCCCTTGACCGAGATCTCGGGCGTGAGGCCGTACTCGACCCCCACCGCCTGGCCCGCGCGCGCGCCGAACTCCTGCGCGAGCGACACGAAGACGTCGCCGGCCACGTAGCGGCCGACGCTCACCCGCCCGCGGCGCTCGGTGCCGCCGCCCTGCGGCATCTCGACGTCGAGGGTGTCGAGCCCCAGGGTGTCCATGACCGACGCCCGCAGCTCCGGCATGACGTAGCCCGAGGCGAGCTGGAGGGCCTGCTCCTGGAGCGCGGCGCTCTCGCCCTTGCCGAGGTCGCGCGCGGGCTTGCCGAAGACGATGACCGAGAGGATGTCCGCCTGCTCGAGCGGCGGGTCGGAGGCGAGCGTGAGCTCGGGCTTCTCGCTCGTGCCGCCGAGGTGCACGGTGACGCGATAGTTCGGGTTCTTGAAGACGGCGGTGACGTCGAAGGCCGGATTGGGTGGCGTGGCGCCCTTGAACGTGATCGTGCCCTCCTCCTCGAGCGTGAACCGCCGGCCCTGGAAGACGTACCACCCGCGGAGGAGACGGATGGCGCCCGCGATGTGGACGGCCTCTCCGGGCGCCTGGGTGACCTTCAGCTCGCCACCGAGCTCGATGTCCGCATCCGCCCGGCGCACCCAGGCGTTGCGCTGGATGCGCGCGGCCACCGCCAGCCGGAGCGCCCGCACGAACGAGGGCGTCTCCGGCGGCGTCTCGTGCGGCGCGGGACCGCCGACCACCACGATCGAAGGATCGGCCTTCAAGGCACTGTCCTGCGCGGGGAGGACAGCGGGGCGGACGACTGCGCGCTCGACCTGCAGGTCCGCCTGCACGTCGGGCGCGCCGACGCTGCCGCCGACGCCGATCGTTCCGCTGACTGCCGCCTCGAGCTCGGGGCGGCGTACGGCCATGAAGTCATGCAGGTGCGCGCGCAGGTCGAGCGCCGCGGAATCGCCGCCGGCGAGGCCGATGCGGCCGGTGGCGTCGAGCGTGCCGTCGCCCCCGCGCGCATGGAGCGCGCCGAGCTCGATCGCGTCCCCGGCGGCCGCGAGCTGCACGCGAACCTCCTCGTACGTCGCGCCGGTCGCCGCCAGCACCAGACGGCCGGCCGCGAGCGTCGCGCTGCCTTCGGCACGCGGGGCGGCGCGCGTCCCGCTGAGCCGCGCGTCCAGCGCGAGCCGGCCGTCGGCCTCGCGGACCTGACCGGGCGCGAGCGCGCGGGCGAAGCGGAGATCCAGGCTGTCCGCATGCACGCGGATCGCGAGCGGCTCGCCCGACGTGTTCCGTCGCGCTCCGGCCCACGCGAGGTCGATGGGTACCGTGCCGTCGGCGCGAAGCTCGCCCGCCTCGGGGTGGCGGAGGAGGCCGTGCAGGGTCGCCTGCCGCTCCGCGTAGCGGGTGTCGAGCGTCAGGCTGCCGAGCGCCACGTCGTCCACGCGGAGCGAGTCCGCGCGCACGGTTGCCCCGAGGCGTGGCGCCACCGCCGTGCCTGCGAGGCGCGCCTGGAGTGACAGCGTCCCGCCGCAGCTCCGGCCGCCGGCGAGCGTGCAGAACGGCGTCAGCTCGAGGCCTGCGATCTCGAGCGACGCGTCGCTCTCGCCGGTGCGGCCGAGCTTGCCGGCGAGCGTCACGCGCTGCGCGGCGGCCGCGAGCGCGATGGCCTCGCTCTTCACCGCGTCGTCCGAGACCGTCACGCTGGCCGGGCGGACGAGACGCCACGGCGGACCTCCGGACGGCGTCCCGACGAGCTCCTGGATGGCGATCGTCGCCGTCGAGCCGGCGCGCGTGAGCGTGGCGGCGAGCCGGTCTGCCGCGTCGTCCCCGGCCGCCGTCACCGTGAGGCTCGTGCGGTCGGCCCCGGCGGCCCGTTGCCAGTCGACTGCGGCCGCGACCGTGCGCCGCCGGTACGCGTGGACCTGTGCGTCGGTCAGCTCGAGACGCAGCTGGCCGCGTGGCCCCGCGCTCCCCACGCCGCCGAGCTCGAGTGCGGCCCTCGCGCGGCCGGCGCCGAACGCGCCGTAGGCCGGGTTCTCGAGCTCGGTCCTCGCGGTGACGGCGAGCCCGGTGAGCGGCCCGCGCGCGGCGCCGGTCGCGCTCGCCGAGCCCGCGAGCGGGAGCCCGAGACGCTCGCCGAGGGCTCGGAGGTCCGCCGCGGCATCGAGCGTCACGTCGAGCGCCGGGCGCCCGAGGTCGAGGATGCCGGTCGCGCTCGCGCTGCCCTCCGGTCCCTGGAGGCTCGCGGTCTCGAGGCGCAGCTGCTCGCCGTCGAGCCGTGCATGCAGCACACCTCCGCGCAGCACGACGCCGTGGAGCGACGCGCCGAGGAGCGTCGCGTGCGCCTCGGCGCGGCGAGTCAGGGCGTCGAACCCTCGCCCGGCGACGCGCGCCTCGGCCGCGACCCACCCGGGCGCGCGCGGGACGATCTCCTCCAGATGCTCGAGGCGCAGGCGGGCGGCGAGGCGGTACGCCGGAATCGAACCGGTGACGACGCGGGCGCGGAGCCGGCCCTCGCCCGCGGCCCCGACCGCCGAGCACGGCACGGGCGAGCGAGCGGCCGCCGACCGCCGATCGGCCGAGCGCCAGCCGGTAGGCGAGGGGCGCCTCGAGTCCGATTCCCCGACCCCGCGCCCGCGCGCGCCCGTTGGCCTGGGCGCGCACCAGACCGGCCACCGCCGCGCCGGGATCGAGCCCCGCGAACTCGGCGCTCGCCGCGTAGACGACCGGCTGCGTGCCGAGGTCCGCCCGAACGTGGCCGCGCACGGTCCCGGCTGTCCCGAGGTCGGCTTGCAGGCTCAGCTCCACGGCGCGCCACGGGCCCGAGGTGTCGCCCGTGGCGACGACGTCCGTCAGGAGCGGGCTTGCGGGCACGAGCGCGCGGAGCTCTCCGGCATCGAGCACGAGGGCGAGCCGCCCGCGCACCTCGCGGGCCGGCAGCAGCTGGCCGTCGGCGTCGAGTCGGGTGCGCGCGGTGGCGAGCCGGAGATCCCGCACCTGCACCGCGCCCCCGGTCTCCGCGGCGAGGCGTCCGGAGGCGTGGACCGCCGTCACCGCGGCGCCGCGCGGCGTGAAGCGGAGGTCCCGGATCGCGAGGTCCGAGCCGCGCGGACCGATGGCCGCCGCGGCCGTGAGCTCGACCGCCGCCGCGGCGAGGCGGCGGGGCGTCGGGGCGTCGAGCTGCGCGACCGCCACCCGCCCGTCGCGCACCTCGAGAGTCCGCACCTCGAGCGCCATCCGGGAAGAGCCGCCGCCTCCGGCGAGCTGCGGCAGGCGCCAGGCGCCGTGCTCCCGCACGAGCCGCACCCGCGGCGCAACCAGCGTGAAGCGGCGGACGAGGAGGCGGCCGCGAAGCAGCGCGAGTGGCGCGTAGACGATCTCGACTCGCGGCACGCGCGCGACGCTGTGGCCCGCGACCGCCACCCGCAGGTCGCGGAGCACGAGTGAGCGGCCGAGGGTTCCGCCCACACCGCCGAGGTCCACCTGGGCCTCGACGCTCGCGCGCAGCAGCGCGAGCACTCGAGTGCGGACCATCTCCTGGACGACGCCGAAGCGGCTCGCTCCCCAGAGCGCGAGGACGAGGACCACGATCAGCGTCGCGACGACGACGAGCCCGCGGCGCAGCAGTCGCGCCATCAGAACTTCGAGCCGAGGCTCACGTGGACCTGCCAGCGCTGGTCGCCGTCGGGCGGCTGGAAGGGGAAGCCGAGGTCGACGCGCACGGGGCCGACCGGCGATCGGTAGCGCACCCCGAAGCCCGCGCCGTAGCGCAGGCTGCCGAACGGGAAGTCGAAGCTCGGGCGGTTGACCTGGCCGCCGTCGAGGAACACGGCCGCCCCGAGCTTCTCCGTGATCGGATGGCGGAGCTCGACCGAGGCCTCGGCGAGTGTGCGGCCGCCGATCGGTTTGTCGTCGACGAGCGGGCCGATGCGCCACCGGCCGTAGCCGCGCACCGAGTCGATGCCGCCGGCATAGAAGCGCTCGAAGAGCGGCACCTCGTCGTGCCGGGTATACGGCTCGGCCGTCCCGAGCCGGAAACGGGCGGCGCCGAGAAGTCCCCCGACCAGCGGCAGGTAGAACCGGCCGTCGGCCAGCAACCGCACGAAGTTGAAGTCGCCGCCGAGCAGCCCCCCGACCGGCTCGACCGTCGCGCCGAGCACCCAGCCCCGGGTCGGGTCCACCAGGTCGTCGGTGGTGTTCCAGTCGGCACCGAAACCCAGACCAGAGAGCACGCCGGTGCCGGGCGCGCCGCCGGGGAGGGCGCCCTTGACCTGCGCCTCCACGCCCGAGAGCAGGTCGTACTCGATCCGGTAGAAGGCCCAGCCGGTGATCTGGTCCGTCGCCTCCCACTCGAGGCGGGGCGAGAGCCGCGAGCGGTCGAGCGTGAACGCGTCCTCGTCTTCCTCCTGCTCGGCGAGCAGGAGCCGGGTGCGGTTCCGGTTCCCCGGGAAATGCGGCTGCAGGAAGTCGGCCGCGACCGTGCGCCTGATGAACGAGGCGCGACCCGTGAAGCCGAGCTGCCGGGCTCCTCCGAGGAAGTCGTAGTGGCGCCAGCTGGCGAGCCCGCGGATCTGCTCCTCGGTGTCGTAGCCGATCCCGAGCCGGACCTCGCGGGGCGGCGCCTCGGTCAGGTGGATGCGCACGGCGACCTCGGGATCGGCACGCTTGTCCTCCTCGATGCGCACGGCGCGGAACAGGTTCAGCGCGACGAGGTTCCGGCGCGTGCGATCGAGGAGGCTCTGCTTGAAGGGCTCGCCCGGCGCGTAGGCGAGCTCGCGGCGCGGCACCGCCGCATCGACGGCCTTGGTGCCGGTGATGCGCGTCTCGCCGAAGACGCACGGCGGGCCGCTCTCGAGGCGATAGGCGACCCTCGCCTCGTCGCGCGCGAGATCGACCGTCGCCTGCTTCGTGACCTCCACACGGGCGAAACCGTGCTCGCGGTAGTACGCGCGGAGATACGTGGCGGCCCGGCCGTACGCCTCCTCGGTGAAGACGCGGCCGCGCGCGATGGGGAGGTGCTCGAGCAGGAGCCGGCGCTCGCTGGCCGGCAGCTCGGCGCCGGCGAGCGTCACGTCGAGGGCGGCCACGGTGACGGGCTCGCCCTCGTTGACGAAGATGACGGCCACCAGGGCGTCGCCCGCCGCGGGCAGCTCCAGGTCGTACGTGACGCGGACGTGGTAATGGCCGCGGCTGCGGTACAGCTGCCGGAGGCGATCGAGGTCGGTGCGGAAGGCCGCGGGGTCGAACAGCGGTCGGGCGCGCCAGACGGTGAACCATCGCCGCGGCTTGGTCGTCATCACCTTGCGGAGGTCGCCCTGCCGCAGCAGAGACGGACCCCGAAAGCGGAGCGCGCGCAGCCGCCAGGGGCGGGCCAGATCGAGCGCCTCGAGCTGCACGGCGGAGGCGCGGAACGGTGCGAGCGCCGCGAGGAGGGCGACGAGCGCGGTGAGGCGGCGCATGGCGCCTCACACGTAACAGGGTGCAGGGTGGGTCGGAAGTGCAATCGTCCCCGCCCTCGCGCCCCCCGAGGAGGGGGGGCGTTGACCGTGTCGCTATAACGGCGCTATAGAAGTGCCCGTGCCTATGACGGCCGCGCTCCGCGAGCGCAACGGTGGAGCCGCCGCGACCCGTCGCGCGATCCTGGCCGCGGCCGAGGCGCTGCTCGCGCGCGGCGGCGAGGCCGGACTCTCGATCCGCGAGCTGTGCGCGCGCGCCGGAGTGACGCCGCCCACCGTCTACCACCACTTCGGCGACAAGGGCGCACTCGTCGACCGGCTGGTCGATGCCTGCTTCGCGGAGTTCGACCGCACCTTCATGCGCCGCCGGCCGCCGGCCGACCCGGTCGAGGCCCTGCGCTGGGGCTTCGACCGCTACGTCGAGTACGGCCTCGCGCACCCTGCGCACTACCGGCTCATGTTCCAGCGCTCGATGCCGCGGCGACCGACGTCGGCCGCGCGCGCGTCTTACGACCGGCTGCGGCGGCGGGTGGCCGCGATCGCCGCGGCCGGGCGCCTGGTGCCGCCCGTCGAGGACGCCACCGCCGCGTTCTGGTCGGCCGTGCACGGCGTCACCTCGCTCCTGATCGCCGGCTTCTGGAAGCCCGGTGCGCCGGCGGCGACGCTGGTGCGCGATGCGATGCTCGATCAATTGACCGCGCAGCTCACCCGAAAGGAGGCCGCCCCATGCCGACCGACTCGACTCCAAACCCCTTCCTGCAGGGAAACTTCGCGCCCTGGCGCACGGAAGGCGAGGCCCGGGACCTCGCCGTCATCGGAGAGATTCCCCGCGAGCTGAACGGCACCTACTACCGCAGCGGTCCGAACCCCGCCTTCCCGCCGCTCGGCCGCTACCACTGGTTCGACGGCGACGGGATGATCCACGCGATCACGCTCGACGAGGGCCGCGCCGCCTACCGCAACCGCTACGTGATGAGCCGCGGGCTCCGGGAGGAACAGGCGGCGGGCCGCGCCCTCTTCCGGGGGCTCCTCGAGTTCGAGGCCACCGAGCTCCCGGTCATCAAGAACACCGGCAACACGAACATCGTCTGGCACGCGGGAAAGCTCCTCGCCCTCATGGAGGCCGCATTCCCGACGCGCATGAGCCCCGACACCCTCGACACCATCGGCGAGTATGACTTCGACGGCCGGCTGATCGGCCCCATGACGGCGCACCCGAAGATCGATCCCGAGACGGGCGAGATGCTCTTCTTCGGCTACTCGCCGTTCCCGCCCTACCTCACGTTCCACGAGGCGAGCGCGGACGGCACGCTCGTGCGCAGCGAGGTCATCGACGTCGGCTGGCCGTCGATGATGCACGACTTCGCCGTCACCCGCGACCACGTCATCTTCGTCCTGTGTCCGCTGGTCTTCAGCTTCGAGCGGCTCGCCGAGCGGGGCGGGGTGTTCTCGTGGGAGCCCGAGCGCGGCACGCGCCTCGGCGTCATGCCGCGCCGCGGGGGCAACGCCGACGTGCGCTGGTTCGAGACCGATCCCTGCTACGTGTTCCACCCGATGAACGCCTACGAGGACGGGGACGCGATCGTGCTCGACGTCGCCCGCTACGGGCGGCTCGACTTCATGAGCCCGGGGGTGGTCGAGGACCCGGCCTACCGCGACGAGAACGCCGCCCGCCTCCACCGCTGGCGCATCGACCTCGGGCGCGGCGGCGTCGCGTCCACGCCGCTCGACGACATCGTCGCGGAGTTCCCGCGCGTCGACGAGCGACGGCTCGGCCGCCCGCATCGCTTCGGGTACATGGCCGCGCGCGAGCCGGCGCTCAACGACGGCGCTCAGCCCCTGTGGACCGCGGTTCGCAAGTACGACCTCGCACGCGGCGGCGTGACGGAGCGGCGCTTCGGCGCCGGCAACGGGGTGGGCGAGCCGCTCTTCGTGCCGCGATCGGCACGGGGCGCGGAGGACGACGGCTGGGTGCTCGTCCTCGCCTACGACGCGGCACGCGACACGACCGATCTCTGGATCCTCGGGGCGCAGGACCTGGGCGGCGAGCCGGTGGCGCGCGTCGGGCTGCCGCACCGCGTGCCGTACGGCTTTCACGGCAACTGGGTGCCCGCCTGAAGGGTCTCCCGTCAGCTGGCCCTGAACGCCGCGGCCGCGCGCAGTTCCTCAAGGTAAATACCTGAGCACGCGTTCGGTGATTTTCCCTTCCTTGATTCCATGACTCACCGTATGGTGCGGCCATTCGAGTTGCCCCATCGTCCATCTGAACGTGGTCTGGAACCCGAATCGGGGATCGGCCCACCAATCAAAAGGCGAGGGGAAAACCATGACCGGACTTCGCTGCGGGAAAGTCGCCCTGAGCGGCGGCATCATGTTGATCGCTCTCAGTCTCACGGCGGGAACCAGTCTCGGGCAAACCTGCAGCTGCTGCACGGCGAGTCCGCAGCTCTCCTTTACGACCGGCACGCCGCAGATCGGCGGCGGAGGCTGCGGGACGACGAAGGACAGCGGGGGCGCCATCCTGCGCCGGCTCGACTGCGGCGGGCTCTACTTCGGCGGTGCCGGGGTTGGCGTGCCGCTGCCCGCGGTGGTGCCCGACCTGGGCCAGTCCATCCTCAACATCACGGCGTGCAGCGCCAGCACGGGTGCGCTCACGCTCGGGGCCACCACGCCCGCCGACAGCGGCAGCAACCGCAACTGCAGCGCGGGTGGCGTCAGCAACCCCGAGTACCCCGGCAAGAACGGCTGTCTCTTCGGGCCGCCGCTCCCGATCCCGAACGCGAGCTCGCCGGCCACCAGCTCATGCGTCGTCAATCGCGTCGCTCAGAACGCCACCGGCTCGGGCAACTGCACCAACGGCAGCTCCAGCGTCAACCTTCCGCTTCTCTCGGACATCTACCTGACGGGGGATCTGGTCTCCAACGTCCCCGGCATCCAGCCCTGCCCCGTCTGCCTCAACGGCACGTGCAACGGCGGACCGCGGAGCGGCCTGCCCTGCACGCCCGCCGACTCGGCCTCGCTCGGAGCGGCCTACCCGACCAGCCACGACTGCCCGCCGCCCCCGACCCTGTTCATCGGGAGCCTCAGCATCCCGTTCAGCCTCTCGACCGGCCCGCAGACCAAGACCTCGGTCGACCTGCCTGCACAGCAATTTGTCTTCTGCGGCTACTGTGCCACCCAGGTCACCGGGACGTTCCAGAACCCTCCGAGGCCCTGCACGTCTGACGCCAACTGTTCGGCGGCCTCGGGCTTCCCGACGTGCCGCCAGCGGACCGGGGGCGCGTTCGGTCAGGCGGCGCGAACCATCACCGAGACCGGCTCGCCGGCCGGCGTCTGCCTCGGCGACGGGGCGGCACACAACGCGACCGAGGTGAGTGTCTTCTGCATCCCGCCGAGCTTCAACGCGACCGCCGACGCCGCCGGAGACCTCCCCGGGCCGGGTGCTGTGGCGCTGCCGGGTCAGACCAGGTTCCTCCCGTGACGAGCCGCGCATAGACCATCGGCTCAACGACGCCGCCCAGGCGGGCGCGGGCAGAAGGCGCGGCACGCGCGGCCGGCGCGTGCCGAACGCACGGACGCGAGACGGGAGCGTGCGCTGCGGGTCCGGGCGGTTGACAGCGTGCCGCCGGTCGCGCTCTCTGTGCGGGCGAGAGGAGGAGGAGCACGCGGCCGACCTCGCGAGACTTCTCGAGCGGCTCGAGCCGGGCGCCGGGGCGTGAGGCGCTGGCTGCGGGCGAGCGGCCGATCCGCGTGGAAGAGCTCGACCACGTCGTGCTCCGCTGCCGGGACCAGGCGCGGGCCCTCGACTTCTACACGCGCGTCCTCGGGCTCATCGAGGAGCGCCGGATCGAGGCGATCGGCCTCGTCCAGCTGCGTGCCGGACGCAGCATCATCGACCTCCTGCCGTCGCCCGATCCTCGCCCCGAGGGCGGGGCCAACGTCGACCACATCTGCCTCGGCATCGCGGCGACGGACATGAGCGCCGTCGTCCGCTACCTCGAGGCGGAGGGCGTCGAGGTGATCGGCGAACCCGCCGTGCGCTACGGCGCCCGTGGCATGGGGCTGTCGGTGTATGCCCGCGACCCCGAGGGCAACGTCGTCGAGCTGAAGCTCGCCGCAGACGCTTCGAGCTAGCAAGTTGGCCCCGATGACGATCTCGACCGCCGCCGCTGGCCGGGGCGTTGTCGCCCTGCTCGCCGCCGCCTCCCTCTTCGGCGCGCCCGCGGCGGCGGCCGACCGCCTGCCGTCGTTCGCCGACGTCCTCGCCCGCGTGGAGCCCGCCGTGGTCAACATCGCGACCGTCGCCCGGGCCTCGGAGGAGGGCGAGCCCGAGACGATGCAGGACTTTCTCCACCGCTTCTTCGGCGAGCCGCCGGCCGTCAACCGCAGCCTCGGCTCCGGCTTCATCATCTCGCCCGATGGCGACATCGTGACCAACAACCACGTCGTCAAGGGCGCCGAGAAGATCCGGGTCCGCATGGCGACCGAGGAGGAGTTGGATGCCAAGGTCGTCGGCAGCGACGACAAGACCGATATCGCCGTCCTCCACGTCAAGGCGCCGCGCCCGCTGCCCACGCTGCCGTTCGGCGACTCCGAAGCCCTCAAGGTAGGCGACTGGGTGGTGGCGATCGGGAACCCGTTTGGGCTCACGCAGACGGCCACCGCGGGCATCGTGAGCGCCAAGGGGAGGTTCCTCGGGGCCGGACCGTACGACGACTTCATCCAGACCGACGCGTCGATCAATCCGGGCAACTCCGGCGGGCCGCTCGTCGACCAGGACGGCCGCGTGGTGGGGATCAACGCGGCCATCGTGAGCCCCGCGGGGGGAAACGTCGGCATCGGGTTCGCCGTACCGATCGCGCTCGCACGCTGGGTGGTCGACCAGATACGCGAGCACGGCGCCGTGGTCCGCGGCTGGGTCGGGGTGGCGATCCAGGCGGTCACGCCCGACCTTGCCCGCTCGTTCGGCCTGCACGGCGCCGAGGGCGCGCTGGTTGCGGACGTGACGTCCGGCGGTCCCGCCGCCAAGGCCGGGATCGCCCGCGGCGACGTGATCGTGCGCTGGGGCGACCGCCGCGTGCAGCACTCGCGCGAGCTGCCCCTGATGGTCGCTCTCACGGCGCCCGGGACGCGTGTGCCGGTAATCATCATGCGCGAGGGCCAGGAGCGGACCGTCGACGTGACGGTCGAGCGGATGCCCGCCGAGGGCCGGCGCGAGAGCCGGGCGGCGCCGCCCGCGGGGAGCCTGGAGGCATGGGGCCTTGCGGTCGCGCCGCTCGGGCCCGACGAGGCTCGGCGCCTCGGGCTCAAGCCGGGCACCGGCGTGGTCGTCAGCGATGTCGCCGACGGCAGTCCGGCCGACGAGGCGGGTCTCGAGCCGGGGGACGTGATCGTCGAAGCCAACCGGCGCGCCGTGCGCTCCGCCGCCGACCTCGCGCGCGCCCTCGCGGCCGGCCGGCAGCGGACCCTGCTGCTCGTGCGCCGCAACAGCGCCTCGCTCTTCATCGAGATGGAGCGGTAGAAGCCGGCGGCCTGAGGCCGCGTTGCCCCCGTGGCGTGCCCCGCTATCATGGGGGCGAGGAGGCGCTCCGATGGCGCGCATCGATCTCAAGCCCGAGGAAGCTCGCATGCTGCGCGAGGTCCTCGAGAGCTACCTCTCGGACCTGCGCATGGAGATCGCCGGGACCGAGAGCGTCAGCTTTCGCGAGAACCTGAAGAAGACGGAGGCGTTCTTGAAGGAGCTGATCCCCCGGCTGCGCGAGTCGTGAGTCCGCACGCCGCGGCGACGGCGGCGCGGTGCCGTCATGGTCGCGCTGGCGATTTCTATCGTAACACGATATAGTTGTCAACGTGACCACCGATAGGCTGACGGTGGCGGATTACCGCGCGCTGGCGGAGTTCCGCTGCCAGCTGCGGCGTTTCCTTCGTTTCAGCGAGCAAGCCGCGCGGGCCGCGGGCCTGGAGTCGCAGCAGCATCAGCTGCTCCTCGCCCTGAAGGGCATGCCGGAGGGAATGCCCGCCACGATCGGCGCCCTGGCCGAGCGTCTGCAGGTCCGGCACCACACCACGGTCGAGCTGGTCGATCGGATGGAGGTGCGGGGACTCGTGCGACGATCCCACGCCGGCACCGACCGCCGGCAAGTCTTCGTGCGACTCGCGCCGAGCGGCGAGCGGATGCTGCCGCGTCTCTCGCTCGCCCACCGCGCCGAACTGCGGTCGGTGGCCCCGTCCCTGCTCCGAGCGCTCGAGGAGCTCGTCGCCGAGAGGGCGCGCCGGCCGGCGCGTCGCCGGCGGTGAGCGCGGGTCTCCGCGGGCCGATCGCCGGGGCGCCTGGGCGGCTCGCTTCCGCGCCGGCGGCCGAGCTCGGCGACTTCACCGCCACCTGGCGTGTGGTCCCCATCTCGCTCGCGGCGGTCGCGATCGGGCTGCTGAGCGCGTGCGTCGCCCTGGCGCTCCTGCGGCTCATCGGGCTGTTCACGAACCTCTTCTTCTTCCAGCGCTGGGATTTCGCCCTCGTCTCGCCGGCGGGGAACCGGCTCGGCGCGGTCGAGATCCTCGTGCCTGTCGCAGGCGCGCTCATCGTCGGCTTCATGGCCCGCTACGGGTCCGATCGCATCCGGGGCCATGGGATCCCCGAAGCGCTCGAGTCGATCCTGATCCGCGGCAGCCGCGTCGAACCGCGCGTCGCCCTGCTCAAGCCGCTGTCGGCCGCCATCTCGATCGGCAGCGGCGGGCCGTTCGGTGCCGAGGGGCCGATCATCATGACCGGCGGCGCCTTCGGCTCGATGGTCGCGCAGTTCCTGAAGCTCACCAGCGCCGAGCGGAAGACGCTCCTCGTGGCGGGCGCCGCGGGCGGCATGTCGGCGACCTTCGCCGCGCCGGTGGCGGCGGTGGCGCTCGCGGTCGAGCTGCTCCTCTTCGAGTGGAAGCCTCGGAGCCTCGTCCCGGTGGCGCTCGCGAGCGCCACCGCGGCGGCCGCCCGCCGCTACCTCATCGGGCTCGGGCCGCTCTTTCCCACCCCGCCGCATCCGCTCTTCATCGGTCCGGCGGGCCTGCTCGGCTGTGCGCTCGCCGGACTGGTTGCCGGCGCGCTGTCCGCGATCCTGACGGGCGCGGTCTACGCGGCGGAGGATGCCTTCACCCGGCTCCCGATCCACTGGATGTGGTGGCCGGCGCTCGGCGGCCTGGTGGTCGGGCTCGGCGGCCTCGTGTTTCCCGAGGCGCTCGGCGTCGGCTACGACACGATCGGCGCGCTTCTCCAGGGCCAGGTCCCGGGGCGGGTGATCGTCGGCATCCTCCTCGTCAAGTCGCTCATCTGGAGCGTGTCTCTCGGCTCCGGCACCTCGGGCGGGGTTCTCGCCCCGCTTCTCCTGATGGGCGGGGCGCTCGGCGGCGTGGAAGCTCTCATCCTGCCGGACGAGGGGCTCGGCTTCTGGCCGCTGGTCAGCATGGGCGCCATCCTGGGCGGCACCATGCGCTCGCCCTTCACGGGCGTGATCTTCGCCCTCGAGCTCACACACGACGTCAACGTCCTGCTCCCGCTCCTGGTCTCCGTGACGCTCGCGCACGGCTTCACGGTGCTGGCGTTGCGGCGCTCGATCCTGACCGAGAAGGTGAGCCGGCGCGGCTATCACCTGAGCCGGGAGTACGCGGTCGACCCCCTCGAGATCCTGTTCGTGCGCGAGGTCATGCGGCCGAACGTCGTCGCGCTGCCGGCGACCATGTCGCTCGACGCCCTGCGGGAGGCACGTGCCCGCCGGCAGCTCCTCTGCCCGGTGGTCGACGCCGACCGGCGTCTGGTGGGCGTCGTGACGCGCGGCGATCTCGAGCACCTGCTCGGGGTCCAGGGCGCCGACGGCGCCGAGCGCCGACTGGGCGTGCTGGTCCGGACCGACCCGGTTGTCGCCTACCCCGACGAGCCGCTGCGTGCGGTGGTCTACCGCATGGCCGAGACGGGACTCACGCGGTTCCCCGTCGTCGAGCGGGGCGAGGCGCGACGGCTGATCGGCATGGTCGCGCTCTCGGATCTGCTCCAGGCACGGGTCCGCAGCCTCGAGGCGGAGCGCCGGCGCGAGCGGGTTCTGCCGCTACGCCTCCTTCTGCCCCGTGGGCTCAGGCCGCGCAGACGTGCGGCTCAGACGACCGGCTTCGGCTGATAGAGGTAGCGCGCGATCCACGAGCTGCGCTCGCGCTCGGCCAGCACGCGGAGCTGGGAGGGCGTGATCCACATGCCGTGCCCCGCCGCGCACTCCGTGATCGTTACGCCCGAGTGTGCGGCGCGGACCAGCTGTTCGCCGCAGTCGGGACACCGCATGCGGACGAGCTCCTGGATATGGCGGCGGTCGGCTGCGTCCTTGATCTCGCGGAGCTTCTCGATGAGCTCCCGATCGCGCCGGGCGAAGTAGACGTCCTCCTCGCCCTGCTCCTTGTGCCGCCACTTCTCCAGGAACGGATCTCGCACGTAGTCCATGGCTCCCCCCTAGCCCCGAGCGCTGTCGTGAGCAAGCGTACCGACTGCGCGCGGCGGTCAGCGCGCGAACGACCGCCGGGTGGCGAGGATCCGGCGCAGGTCGGTGCGCAGCCTGAGCGTGGCTCGGAGCAGAGCGCGTGCCTCTGTCTGCCGGGCACGTGCGAAGGCGGGCGCGATCAGACGCCGGCCGCGCGCCTGGGCGGCGGTCGCGACGAACGCTCGCATCTTGCCTGGTGTGCCCGCGAACAGGCCGAGTGCGAGCCGGGCGCGCAGCTGCGCATCGGCAACCGAGGCGCCGGGAAGCCGTCCGCCGAGCCCGAGGACAGCCGCCTGCAAGTCGGCGCGCGCGCCGTCCACCAGGGCGAGGAGACGCGGCGCCGGGCTGCTCGTGCCCGAGACCAGCGCGCAGGAGGTCGAGAGGGCGAGCGTCGGACAGGCACTGGCCGCCGCGGCCGCGACGATGTCGCGCAGTCCGTCGTCAAGGGCCAGGAGCGAGAGCATGCTCTGGAAGGGTCCGGCGAGCGCCTGACAGTCCCCACCGCCGGCGGAGGCGTGCTGACAGCTCCCGCCGCGGCACGTGTCGGCGGTGCACGGGTCGCCGTCCTCCGTGCAGAAGACCTCGTCGTCGACGGGCCGCAGGATGCAGCCGCTCGCGCCTGCGCCAGGGTCGCTCGGCGTGCAGACCGGCACGGCACAGTCCTGGCGGGGCCCGCAACGCTCGTCCACGGGAACATGCACGCAAGCACGCGCGACGCAGCGATCGTCCGTGCACGTGATCGCGTCGTCGCAGGCGGCGTCGTCCAGGCAGCAGCCCGGAAGCGCCGTGCCGATGCAAACGCTCGCGTGGCAGCCGTCCGCGATCGTGCAGGGGTTCCCGTCGTCGCAAACGGCTCCCTCGAACTTCACGGGGTTCGAGCAGGTGCCGGTCGCGGGGTTGCACGTCCCCGTGTCGTGGCACTGGTCCTGGGCAGTGCAGACGACCGCGTTCGTGCCGGTGCACACTCCCGCCTGACAGACGTCGGTCTGCGTGCATGCGTTTCCGTCGTGGCACGTGGTGCCATCGGGCCTTCCGGGGTTCGAGCAGGCGCCGGTGGCCGGGTTGCACGTCCCGGCGTCGTGACACTGGTCGGGCGCGGGGCAGACGACGGGATTTCCGCCCGTGCACGCGCCACTCTGGCAGGCGTCGGTCCGCGTGCAGGCGTTCCCATCGGTGCAGGCGCTGCCGTCGGGCTTGGCGGGGTTCGAGCAAGTGCCGTTGCCCGGGTTGCACGTCCCCGCGTCGTGGCACTGGTCCTGGGCAGTGCAGACGACCGCGTTCGTGCCGGCGCAAACTCCCCTCTGACAGGTGTCGGTCTGCGTGCACGCGTTCCCGTCATTGCAGGTCGTGCCATCCGGCTTTCCGGGGTTCGAGCAGGCCCCGGTGGCCGGGTTGCACGTCCCGGCGTCGTGACACTGGTCGGGCACGGGGCAGACGACGAGGTTGCTGCCCGTGCACACGCCCCGCTCGCAGGTGTCGGTCTGCGTGCACGCGTTGCCGTCGTTGCAGGCGCTGCCGTCGGGCTTGGCGGGGTTCGAGCACGTGCCGGTACCCGGGTTGCACAGCCCCGCGTCGTGGCACTGGGCAGGTGCC
>Ga0209056_10001181_pt1 | contig 28658 bp, 25 predicted proteins | sample GraSoiAngelo_114_FD_185876 | JGI IMG/M metagenome (GOLD analysis project Ga0209056, IMG submission 185876) | Grasslands soil microbial communities from the Angelo Coastal Reserve, California, USA - 14_0903_13_40cm (SPAdes) (version 2) | ecosystem: Environmental > Terrestrial > Soil > Grasslands... | reverse complement strand
ACCTGGTCCGCGAGAAGCACCGCCGCGTGCAGATGCCGCGGATCGGAATTGATCGCGTAACCGAACAATGTGAGTTGAATCAGCGGAATGCCGAGCATCATCGCGAAGGTGAGACGGTCGCGGCGCATCTGCATGAATTCCTTTGAGATAATCCCGCGCAGGCGTTGAAACGAAAATTTCGGATGTCCTTTCATGCTGAGTGCTCCATTAAACTGATGAACGCGTCTTCCAAACCGGACTCAATCTGATGCCATTCGTACGGCTCACGGCGAAACGGCGCGATGGCACGTTCAAGCTCGGCGGCATCGGTGCTGCTCACATGCAGCGAATTGCCGAACGCCACCGCCTGCTGCACGCCGGGAGTTTTGCGCAACTCTTCGGCTAAATGAGCGAGATCAGGTCCCTGTACTTCCCAAGTCGTTAGGCCAACACGCGAAACCACTTCATCGACCGTGCCGTCCGCGAGCAGTTTCCCCTTGGAAATGTAAGCGAGCCGCTGACAGCGCTCGGCCTCGTCCATGTAATGCGTGGTGATCAGAAACGTCAGCCCTTGCGCTGCGAGTTGATGAATTTCTTCCCAGAAATCGCGCCGCGCTTTTGGATCGACCCCGGCCGTCGGCTCGTCCAGCAGCAATAGTTTCGGACGATGAATGAGACAGGCAGCGAGCGCGAGCCGTTGTTTCCATCCGCCGGAAAGCTGACCGGCCAGTTGCTTCTTGCGTTCCGCCAGCCCGAGTTCTTCGACGCTCTGGCGCACTGTTTGACGCCGCTTCTTCACGCCATACATGCGCGCGACGAAATCGAGATTCTCCTCAATGCTTAAATCCTCCCAAAAACTGAATCGCTGCGTCATGTAACCGACTTCGCGCTTGATCGCTTCACTCTCGGCGATCACGTCGTGCCCGAGGACCTGCCCGCTTCCTTCGTCGGCGCGAAGCAAGCCACAGAGCATTCGCAAAAACGTTGTCTTGCCGCTCCCGTTAGGTCCGAGGAATCCGAAAATTTCGCCAGCGCGCACGGTTAGATTGACATGATCCACCGCGGTGATCTCGCCGAACCGCTTGGTCATCCCGCGCACCTCGACGACATGTTCTCCGTTTTTCATTTTGGCTCAAATTCGACATCCACCGGCTGACCTGGATGAAGATTGGCCGCTGCTTGCGCATCGAAAATTAGTTCGACCATGAACACCAGCTTCGCTCGCGTTTCTCGGCTGTAGATGACCGGTGGCGTGTATTCCGCGCGCGGCGAGATGTAGCTCACTTTCCCAACGAAAGAATCTTTCACGCCGTCCACCTTCACTCGAGCGATGTTGCCGTAGTGGATCGAGCCGACGCGCGTTTCAGGAATGAACGCGCGCACCTTAATGTTTTGCGGGGGCAGAAGGACGACGACTGGTTTGCCTGCCGCAACCCATTCGCCTTGGCGAAACAGTGTGTCGTACACCAGACCCGATTGCGGCGCAGCCTGTTTTTTCTGATCAAAACTCCAGTTTGTTTGATCAAGTCGCCGTTTATCCTGATCTCGAGCGGAACGGGCTCGGTCCAGATCTTGAGTCGCGGCCACACCCGTGCGAAAAAGTTTTTCCTGTCGGGCGAGCTCCCTTTCAGAAAGCACGAGCGCCGCCTCGATTTGCTCGCGCGCCGCTTTCTCAGTGATCTCATCCAGTGCGAACAGTGGCTGGCCCGTTGTCACCTGTTGACCACGCTGCACGGATAACGTTTCCAACTGCCCAGCAAGCGGCGATGCGACATAAACAAACTCGCCCTCCACATAACCCTGGAACCGGTCCTTTTTCGGATCGCCGCAACCGGCGGACAAGAGCAGAAGCGCCAAAGCTCCCGCCGCGTACACCGATTGTCGATCCTGCCTAACGAACAACATATTTACATTTTCCGTCCTTTTGGTGTAAGCGCTCCTTCGAGAACAATCTTGAGAATTCCGGTGAAGCCTTCTTTCGGCATCATCCCGAGCTCTTCCATCTTTGGCGGATTCATGATCGCTTGAACCATCGCCAGCAAAATCTCGATAATGAGATTGGCCGGAACATCCTTGCGTACCATTCCCGTCCTTTGTCCCTGGACGAAGAATTTCCCGATGTAGCGCTGGATTAGCGCGGCTCGGCGGCGTTCGACAAGTTTGAAAACCTCGGGCGCTTTCTGGCGCATATCGCGCACGAACGGCGGCTTAATCTCATCCAATTCACGTCGCGTACCGGCCAACAACTCGCGCAAAGTCGCTGAGAAATCGTTCGGGTGGGCGCGTGTAACTTCTCTAAGCGTCATCTCGACGCCTGCTAATTTGTCGGCCAACACAGCCTCGAGAAGATCGACCTTACCCGGAAAATGGGCATACAGCGTTTTCTTGCTAATGCCGAGCTCCTCCGCCAGATCATCCATGGTCACGCTGCGGAATCCGTGATTAAAAAAGTGGACCCGGGCCGCATCAACAATTCGCTGGCGATTGGGATCGCGCTTTCGGCGCGGCCGCGGTTTGTGCGCCCGTTTCATATCCACCCAGCTTATCACAACGCGGAAACTAGTCCAGTGTATTTAGTTTCCACAGGCAATTGCGCGATATTTTGAGATATCGCCTGTTACCCAGGTTGCCGTAAGCTGTGAAAATCCTTCGACAAAGTCCCGGTGTATCGGTAACGCACTAACGATGGCCGGTTATTCAGAGACACCGCTACCACAAAAGCTGGGAATCAAACCGGGCCTGACCATCGTCACAATCAACACACCCAAAAACTATCGCCGATTGCTCGGTACAATTCCCGAAGGCGTAACCTTTTCGAACCGCTTGAGGTCGGATTCGATTTTTGTCCACGTTTTCATTGAGGAGTGCAGGGAATTAGAGAGGCGATTGCCTGTCTTGCGCGAGAAAATTGCAGACGCCGGTACAGTTTGGGTTTCCTGGCCAAAGAGATCGTCTGGCGTGCCTACTGACGTAACGGAAGACGTGATTCGCGCTGTCGCATTGCCGCTCGGATTCGTCGACGTAAAGGTGTGCGCGATTGATGAGACCTGGTCTGGGTTGAAGTTGATGGTGCGTCGCGAAAATCGAAAACGAGCAGTGAAATGAAGTCGCCCATGTTTTAACAGCTCGCAGGGCACGGGGGCATGACCTTTAAACACAATTTCATCTGGCTTGCCGCCGCTGCAGAGGCTTTCACGTTGTCGCCACCGTTCCAGCGATCGGCGGACGCGCCTTTTGCCACTCTGTGCTTTGCTCATAGGCATGCGCGATTTGCAAAATGCGCGTTTCGTCCAGCGCTTTGCCGAGCAACTGCAACCCGATCGGCAGGCGATGTCCATCGACTTGGGCGAAACCGCATGGCACGCTGATTCCGCAAATTCCCGCCAGGTTAGCTGCGATAGTGAAAATATCAGCGAGATACATTTGCAACGGATCCGCGACACGTTCACCTAACTTGAACGCCGGCACTGGCGAAGTCGGCGAGATCAGTGCATCGACTTTCTCAAACGCCTTGGAGAAATCGTTCCGAATCAGTTCCCGCACTTTTTGCGCGCGCAAATAATAGGCGTCGTAATAACCGGAACTCAAAACGTAAGTGCCGAGAATAATCCGCCGTTTCACTTCCGGTCCGAAACCTTCTTCGCGCGTGCGGCCATAAAGATCGAGCATGTCTTTCGGATTTTCTGCTCGATATCCGTAACGAACGCCATCAAAGCGAGCGAGGTTCGCCGAAGCCTCGGCCGTAGCCACAATATAATAAACAGCGATCGCGTATTCAGTGTTGGGGAGTGTGACTTCGATAATTTCCGCGCCTAACGAATTCAGCTGTTTCACTGCGGCGTTGATGCTGTCCTTCACCTGTGGATCAATGCCTTCGATCATGTATTCCCTCGGTAATCCGAGCCGTACACCGCGCAAATCATTTCCAAGTTTTGCGGTGTAATCAGGCACGGACTGGTTGAGCGCAGTGGAGTCTCGCGGATCATGACCTGCAATGGCGTTCATGATCAGAGCCGCGTCGCGAACGGTTTTGGTTAATGGCCCAATCTGATCGAGCGACGACGCAAACGCGACCAAACCGAATCGCGAAACCCGCCCATAAGTCGGCTTCAGACCGACAACGCCCGAAAGCGCAGCGGGTTGTCGGATTGAACCGCCAGTATCGCTCCCCAGCGCTCCGAATGCTGCGTCTGCGGCGACTGCCGCTGCCGAACCGCCACTGGATCCGCCGGGCACGCGCGAAAAATCCCACGGGTTACGCGTCAACTTCATCGCGGAATTTTCCGTCGATGAACCCATCGCAAACTCGTCCAGGTTGGTTTTGCCAAATGGAATCGCACCCGCTTCACGCAATTTTTGAATGACGGTGGCATCGTAAGTGGCGCGATAACCCTGTAAAATTTTGGCCGCACAGGTGCACGGCTGACCCATCACATTGATAATGTCTTTGATTGCAAGCGGTACTCCGCCCAGGGGAAGATCGACATTCGCTTTCTCCGCCTCTTTAGCGGCAGCGTCGATATCGAGCGAGAGGTACGCGTCAATTTCTCGGTCCACCGCTTCAATGCGGGCGTGCAATGCGTCGATCACTTCGCGCGGCGAAACTTCGCGGCGACGCAACAATGACTGGAGGTCGGCGATGTTTAGCGACGGCAGATCTTTCTCCGTCATTCGACGACTTTCGGAACGATAATAAGCCCGTTCGCCTTGCGGGGCGCGTTGCTTAGGGCCTGCTCTGCCGTAAACCAGTCGCGCGGCGCATCCTCGCGAAACACATTGAAAATTGGAAGGACATCCCCTGCGGGTTCCACGTGAGTTACATCGGCTTGACGAAGCTTTTCAACGTACCGAAGCACGTCGTCCAGCTGCTTCTGAAAGACTTCCGCCTCGGCTTCAGTGAGATTTATCCGGGCCAACCTTGCAACGTATGCGACATCGAGGTCCGAAGTTCTCGCCATGTCTGTCGCTCAAGGATGCAAATGGCTGACGAGCCAGATCACGGCGGCCGCCAGCGCGGTTAAAAGAATTAGAAAAATAATCCGACCCTCCCGTCGCTCTTTGCGCAGCGAGCGCGGTCTTCGGGTGCTTCGATTTGTCTCGAGGGATTCTCCGCCTTCCAGCACTAGCGAAACCTCGAACCGCTTATCCGCTTTATTAACTTTTCCGCTCCGTTTCGCCGCTTGCGTTGGAGATTTGCTCTGCGCGATCGCAGGTCTTTTAACCATCCGCTCAAGCTTGTCGAGCCTCTCACGCAACTCTGCTTCTTGTCGTGCTATTTCCTGTTGTCTACTGCGAAGCGGCGGGGTCGATCTGCGCGAACGACGAAACATCGCCATCACTTGCTAGCCATCCAAAAGAAGAGGGCAAGGGCAATGGCGCCGAAAATGATCAGCGGCAAAGTGAGCGCGACGCCGATCTGGAACCACTGAGAAAATGAACGTCCATTATGCGCTTCGTACGCGTCTGATGTGACATCAGGCAACGGCGCTTCGCCCGCGGTAGCGCCGGTTGCCTGCAGCCTGCTGCGTTGCTCGCCGTATTCCGTGCGCGCGTCGTCCACCGTGCTCAAGGCCCGGCTCAGTTCTTTGTGCAAATCCGAAGGATTCCAACTCCTGGGGTCGATCGCCTCAACCAATTCCAAATGTTGCGCGAAACTTTCACGGGCCAGCCGGATTTGCTCCAGCCGATTTTGCACACTGTACGCTTCACGCTCGAGCATAACCAGTGCGCGCGTCAGTTTGTCAGTGATTTCCGCCCGGCCATTTTCCAATTCTTCCTGCCGGCGGCTTAGTTCTTCCAGTTCGCGTTTTTGTTTTTCGATCTGCTCCTGCTGACGCTTCAGCTGCACCAGTTGCTCCTGTGCTTTTTGCACCTGCGAGTCCAGGTGCTCGGCAGAAACTGCTTCGTCGTCGCTCAGCTCGAGCATTTGTTCAACCGGTCGAATTTTTTCTGCCATGACAAATCGCGAGGTCGTCGGGCTGCCGCAGCGCATATTAAATGGCTAGCTTCAGAATTCCAGAGATTTCCATCACAACCGAGAAAAATTTTTTTAGCTAACGTTTTCCACCGCCAGGTGTCGGCGTCAGCGTCCGGGCAGCATCTCGAAGAGAAAACCTCTCAGATATTCGGTTTCGGGAATCGTAGCCAGGATTGGATGATCAGGCGCCTGTTCGAACCGACGCACGCGTCGCGCTGAACGCCGAGCATCCACCAGCGCACCAGCAATTGTTTCCAAAAAGGCCGCGTCGCTGATGTGATGCGAGCACGAGAATGTCGCCAGCAAACCGTCTTTCGATAAGAGCCCGAACGCGCGCATGTGCAATTCCCGATACCCGCGCAAGGCATTGCGCAGTCCGATCTTCGTCCTCGTAAACGATGGCGGATCGAGCACGATGAGGTCGTACTGTGCCTGCGCTTTTTCAGCTGCGCGAAGGAACTGAAAAACATCCTGCTCGATCCAGTGCGCCTTCAGTTCATTGCGGCCTGCGTTTCGTTTCGCAGTAGCGATGTTCTCGGCACTTTCTTCAACGCCGATGACTTCCGCAGCGCCTCCGCGTGCACACACCAGCGCAAAAGCTCCCTGGTTTGAGAAGCAATCCAGCACGCGGCGGTCTCGGGCACATCGCGCCACAATTCCATAATTGTGTTGTTGGTCGAGATAGAAACCTGTCTTCTGACCATGCAACAGGTCGAGCTCGAGCGTTATGCCTTCGATTTCAATCGCGATTTGAGAAGGAGTCCCGCGCAAAACGCTGCTACGCACTTCCAATCCTTCTGCTTTGCGCACGGGCGCATCGTTTCGTTCGATAATGGTAACTTCGCCGAAGAGCTCAACAATTGCATCGGTGATCAGATCCTTTCGAAGATCCATCGCGAGCGTGAGCGTTTGTAAGACAAATTCCTCGCCATAGCGATCAATGATTACGCCGGGAAGGCCGTCACTTTCGCTCCAGACTATGCGCCGCAGTTTTGGATCAACGTTTCGCCGGTCGCGGTACTCGGAGGCTTGCGCAATACGGCGCCGGAAGAAATCAAAATCGAGATCTTGCCGGCGGCGCGAGAAACGGCGCGCGACGATCTGTGATTTCGAGTTGTAAATGGCGCTCCCGATCAAACGGTCCCTGCCGTCTTTGAGTGAAATGACATCGCCATCCCCAGGATTTCCAAAGACCTTCAGGACTTCACTGGAAAAAACCCAGTCATGTCCGTGCAAAATTCGCGCACGCGGTTTGACAACAATTCCAGCCATAGTTGTAGTGGGAGGTGAGATGTCACTGGTGAGAAGTAGTCGACCGAGTAACCTCTCACGCCTCACTTCTCACCAATCACAGCTGCTTATGCAAACCCAGCTTCAATCTTCTATCGACTTACCAGGAGTCCAGAAACTGCGGAGTGGCAAGGTCCGCGAAGTCTTTGATCTCGGCGAGACGCTGCTCTTCGTCGTCACGGATCGTATTTCAGCCTTTGACGTGATCCTGCCGGACCCGATTCCGTACAAGGGCGCGGTGCTGAACCAAATTTCCGCGTTCTGGTTCAAGCGTTTTGGCGAAATTTCGAATCACCTCGTCACCGCTGATTTCAAAGAGTTCCCGAAGAATTTGCAGCCGTCTCGCGAACAGCTTGCCGGACGTTCGATGATTGTTAAGAAAACCAAGCCTCTGCCGGTGGAATGCGTCGTGCGCGGGTATCTCGCTGGGTCCGGGTGGAAGGAATACCAGGAGTCGCAGAGCGTTTGCGGAATCAAACTTCCATCCGGACTGAAGCAGGCGTCCCAATTGCCCGAGCCAATCTTCACGCCGGCGACGAAAGCGGAAGAAGGTCATGACGAAAACATCGACATGAAGCGATGCGCTCATATCCTCGGTGAAGAACTCGCCGATCGCGTGAAAGAGCTAAGTCTCGAAATTTATTCGCGCGGCCGTGAACACGCTGCGGAGAGGGGAATCATTGTCGCAGATACGAAATTCGAGTTTGGCATTGTTGATGGTGATTTGCTCTTGATTGACGAATGCCTCACGCCGGATTCCTCACGCTTCTGGCCGCAGGACCAATACGCCCTCGGACAGAGCCCACCCAGTTTCGACAAACAATTCGTGCGCGATTATCTGGAGACGCTCGACTGGGACAAAACTCCGCCAGCGCCGCGCTTGCCGAAGGACGTGATCGAAAAAACGTCCGCGAAATATCTCGAAGCATTTCGTCGCCTGACCGGTCAGGACATCTCGCCCGCCTAGACAATTTACATAAAATGGCGCTGTCATGTTGAGCGAAGCGAAACATCTCTGTTTTTCCGGATGGGCGCGGTTTTAGAACTGTTCAGAGATTCTTCTCCCGCGACTCCGGGATCAGAATGACGTATGACTCGGCCCGACATCTTATTCATCATGACAGACCAGCAGCGGTTCGATACGATCGCTGCGCTGGGTAACTCGCACCTCCATACGCCTAATCTCGACCGTCTGGTACGAAGAGGAATCGCGTTTTCAAATGCATATGCCACTTGTCCGGTTTGCGTCGCCGCTCGCTATACGATCCGGACTGGCTGTGAACCGCCGACAACGCGCGTGTTCAGCAACGCGAAGGCAGACCCCGTCGCCGGGCAGCCGCCGGAAATCGAAGCGCGTTGCGGACCGTATCTCGCTCGCGTGATGTCGAGCCTCGGGTACCGCACGTTTGGAATCGGAAAATTCCACACGTATCCCTGGGATGAAGATGTGGGTTACGAAACGCTCTGGCGTAGTGAAGAGACGTACCATCCGCCCGCGCGCGAAGGGGACGACTATGGTTCATGGTTGGCTCGCGAGCATCCGGAATTCGATTTTCTGGAGCAACCAATGGGAGAACGCAGCGAAATGTATTACCTTCCACAACGCAGTCCGCTTCCTGCCGAGCTGGGTGCCGAGTGGTGGGTAGCCGATCGCGCGATGGAAGAGATTACGAAATCTGATTCGCGCCCGTTTTTCGGATTCGTCTCGTTTATGGGCCCGCATCCGCCGTTGGCTCCGCCAATTCCTTTCAATCGAATATACAATCCTGATCGAATGCCGGAGCTGATTCTCGGCAAAATCGAGGACGACCACCTGGATGAAGAGATTCCTTACATGCGATACGCCATCTGGGCGGATGCGATCAATCCAGCTTTAGCGAAAATTGTGAAGGCGCGATACTACGGCGAGATCACTTACCTTGATCATTGCCTCGGCCGGATCGTTGATGCCATCGAAGCACGGCCAAATTCCGAGAACGTTCTGATCTGTTTTTTTTCCGACCACGGCGATCTTTTGGGTGATCATCATGGGTGGCAGAAACAAAACTTTTTCGCTGCGGCCTGCCACGTCCCTCTCCTTCTCAGCTGGCCGGCGACACTACCCGCTGGAACTATCCGGAACGAATTAATCAGCCTTGCAGATCTTTTCGGAATTGCGACGCAGGCCGGCGGCACATGCGATGTACGGCAAGGGATAGACATTCTTAAAATGCTCCGAGACGAATGCGCGCAGCGCGAGTATCTGGTCGGCATGGTTGAAGTTCCCGGATCGCAGGATTTCAAGGTCATGGTCGTGACTGATGAATGGAAATACATCTTCATGGCCAACGGCGGCCGGGAACAACTGTTCAATCTCAAGCGCGACCCCAATGAGTTGTCGAACTGCGTCAGTTCATCTCCCAGAATCAGAGATGATCTTTACGCTCTCGCCGCGAAAGCGTGTCGAGTTCCGGGCGCAATGGATGCGCTCGATGGCAATAAGCTTCGCGCATTTGCTTTCCGTAGCCGGAAGCCAACGCGCATTTGTCAATTCGATCGCTCGCGCGGCGTGCTCGGATTTCCAGGTAAACCGGAGGACGCGCTGAAGGATTTCGACCCCGTCACCTCAAACGAGTGAACTGAGATGAAAGCGCCTTCAAATGCTCGAGAAAATCTTGGCTTGGGACTGAAGCCCGGCGATCCGCATTACCGCGCGTACGTCGGTCCTCCAGAGGATTACGATTTGATCGCGGCGATGACATTCAATCTTCTTACCACGCTAGGTCTGCGTCAGCATCATTCATTGCTCGATATCGGGTGCGGTTCGCTTCGGATCGGACGCCTGTTAATTCCCTACCTGAACCGGGGAAAATACTTCGGCATAGAGCCTGCCGAATGGCTCTTGGCAGAGGGAATCAAGCAGGAACTCGGCGAAACAGTCGTGCAAACGAAACGCCCGACGTTTTTCTTTACCGATTCCCCCGAGGCAGTTGGCCGGGCGAAAGTCTCATTCGATTTCACGCTGGCCCAATCGATCTTCAGTCATTGCGGACTCGATCTGATCAAGGGTTGGTTGTCGGCAGTTTCGCGGTCACTGGCACAAGATGGAGCTCTGGTTGCCACGTTTTTGCCCGGCGACGAGGACTCGCTCCGCAAAGGCTGGATCTATCCCGAATGTGTAAATTACCGACCAGAGACACTGGAACGCGTAGCCGCAGAAGTGAATTTACGATTCGAAATCCTGGATTGGAAACATCCCCGGCAGACGTGGGCACTTTTTGCCGCGCCCAAATTTGATTCCACTTGGTTCGAAAACACGCCTCTAACTTGGAATGCAGCACTCGAAAGAGCGATCAGCCAAAAGCTTCAGTCGATAGAGCATCCGTGAGCAACGAGAAGATTTTTGCGACGCCACTCAAGGTGGATGATGTCGCCGATTGTTATTTTTACCACACGATGGAGCTTCCCGGTTATGGAGTCATGGAGGGCCGGGATTGGGATTTGCGCGGGGGAGTGGATGAGTACCTCGGCAAAGTCGCTTTCGCCCGTCAACGCGTTTTGGAAATTGGTCCCGCCAGCGGTTTCCTCACATTCGAGATGGAAAAGCGCGGGGCCGACGTCGTTTCAGTCGAAGTAACAGCTGAGCACGGCTGGGATTTCGTTCCATATCCTGCTAAAGAATTGGAAGAAGTATTCGGACCGCGTCGAATCGTGATGCAACAGCTAAAGAATTCTTACTGGTTCAGTCACGCTGCGCTAGGATCCAAAGCCAACGTGTATTACGGCGACGTTTACAATTTGCCGGCTGCGCTCGGAGAATTCGACATCGCAGTGATGGGCTCGGTGCTGCTACACTGTCGTGATCCGCTCCGGATCGTTGAGCAATGCGGAAAGATGGCGAGATCGGTCGTCATCGTTGATATGTTCCATCCGGATTTGGAAGGAGCGCCTGTCTGCCGTCTCGCGCCCACTCCGCAGAATTTCCTCTGGCACACGTGGTGGCATTTCAGCACAAAATTTTTCGCTCAATTTCTGGCCGTAATGGGATTCGCCACTTCAGACATTTTGCGACACCAACAGCGTCACCGCGGCAAGGCGTACACGCTTTTTACTATTGTCGGACGGAGATGATGAAGAATGGCTTCGCGCGGGCAGGATGACTCACAATGTCATTCTGAGCGCAGCGAAGAATCTCTGATCATTTCGCGAGCATTCCTGGAAACTAGCAGAGATGTTTCGCTTCACTCAACATGACAACGGGTAGTTATGGTTTTACGAAATCAATTCGCTAACGAGCGATCTTTCTTCTTTTAATTCGGCTACCGACGCGTTGATTTTTGCGCGGCTGAAATCATTTATCGGAAGGTCTTGCACGATTTCCCATTTCCCGCCGCGCACGCGGACTGGAAACGACGAGATCAATTCTTTCTCGACATCATAACTTCCATCGGAACAAACAGCCACGCTGTGCCAGTCGCCGCCCGGCGTGTCGTTCGTCAAGAAACCGACGGTGTCAATAATCGCGTTGGCAGCTGACCCGGCTGACGAAAGGCCGCGCGCTTTGATGACGGCTGCGCCGCGCTGCTGCACGGTGGCAATAAAGTCTTCCTTCAGCCATTTCTCGTCTCCGATCACTTCGTTAGCAGGACGACTGCCTATCCTCGCGTTGTAGAAATCCGGATACTGAGTCGAGGAATGATTTCCCCAGATGGTCATGTTTGTGACCGAACGAATACTTACAGCGGCTTTGTGCGCGAGCTGGGCGCGCGCGCGATTTTCATCCAATCGTGTCATGGCAAACCAGCGATCGCGCGGAATTTCTTTGGCATTATTCATCGCGATCAAACAATTCGTGTTGCACGGATTTCCGACTACCAGCACGCGCACATCCGCGGCAGCGTTTTTTTGGAGAGCCTGACCTTGCCCGACAAAAATCTTGCCGTTGACTCCAAGTAGCTCCTTCCGCTCCATCCCGGCCTTGCGCGGAATGCTTCCGACCAACAAGGCCCAATTGATGTCGCGGAAGCCTTCATCGAGATCCGCGGTCGGCACCACTGGTTCGAGCAGCGGAAAAGCGCAATCCTGCAATTCCATGACCACGCCTTCGAGCGCGCCGAGCGCAGGAGGAATTTCGATCAGATATAGTGCGACCGGTTGATCGGGCCCGAACATCTGTCCGGACGCAATCCGAAACACAAGCGCGTAACCAATGTGTCCCGCCGCGCCGGTGACAGCGACTTTGATAGGACTTTTCATGATGCAATTAGCCACAAACGTGTTGGTCAGCAAAGTCGCAGGATCAGAGATTCCTCGACTTCGCTCGGAATGACACGAAGGAAGTCGGTGGTAACTTAATCACCGATGTATCCGCCGAAATTGAACAAGATTATCAATCTCTTCGAGTCGTTGCCCGAAGATGAACGACGCGAGACGCTCGTGTCCTACGCCGACAATGCGAAGAACCAGGAGCCGCGCGAACGCGAGAAGTTCGACCTTGTTGACGTCCGAAAAGATGAAGAATGCACCGACACCGTGGGCGTCTACCTGCACGTCGATGAAAATGGCAGGGCACACATCCGCGTGACGCTCGGCCCGGAAGTGCAAACGCTCACGCGGTCTATGACGGCGATTCTTTGCAAAGGACTCGAGGGCTCGACTCCGCAGGAAATTCTCGATCTGCCCAGCGATTTCGTGACGCGCATTGTGGGCACGGAATTGGTCCGTATCCGAAGCCAGACGGTTTATTACGTCCTCACGCGTATCAAAAGTATCTGCAAAGTGTGGTTCGATCGACAGCGCATGGCGCAGGTGGCGTAATCAAGGTGCTGTCATTCCGAGCCGCGCAGACGGCGAGGAACCTCACATTCGAAGCTTTGGTCACACGAGTTTCGATGCGTGAATTTCAGGGCCTGTGCGTGGTCCCTCGCTTCGCTCGGGATGACATTGTTGGAGTTCTCGCGTGACGTCAGCGTGATTTCGTTTACTGTCGGCGCTGGCGCAGATGCCGCGAAATAACGAGCTCAACAAAATCCTGCTAATCGGCTCCGGTCCAATCGTGATCGGCCAAGGCTGCGAATTTGATTATTCGGGCGTACAAGCGTGCAAGGCGCTTCGGGAAGAAGGTTACGAGGTTGTGCTGGTCAATTCCAATCCGGCCACCATCATGACCGATCCGGAATTCGCCGATCGCACCTACATCGAGCCGATTACTGCTGAAGTAATTGAGGCCATCATCGAACGCGAAAAACCGGACGCCATCTTGCCAACGCTTGGCGGACAAACCGCGCTGAATGCCGCGATGGAATTAGACCGCAATGGCGCGCTGGCGCGGCACGGTGTGAAATTAATAGGCGCAAACGCTCAGGCCATCGCCAAGGGCGAAGATCGGCAGTTGTTCAAGGAAGCGATGTTACGCATCGGACTTGAGGTGCCGCGTTCCGAAGTGGCGCGTTCCCTGGCAGATCTTGATCACATCGTCAGCGAAATCGGCACATTTCCGCTCATCATTCGACCCGCGTTTACTCTGGGCGGAACGGGCGGCGGCATCGCTTACAATCGCGAGGAACTCGACTTGATCGCCGCGCGCGGTCTGGATCTCTCGCCGGTTCACGAAGTGTTGATCGAAGAATCATTGGTCGGCTGGAAGGAATTCGAGATGGAAGTGATGCGCGATCGTATGGACAACTGTGTCGTCGTCTGTTCCATCGAGAATTTCGATCCCATGGGCGTGCACACCGGCGATTCGATCACGGTCGCGCCCGTTCAGACGCTCACTGACAAGGAATACCAAATGATGCGCGATGCCGCTTTTGCGGTCATTCGTGAGATCGGTGTCGAAACCGGAGGATCGAACATTCAATTTGCTGTCCACCCGGACAACGGCCGCATGGTTGTAATTGAGATGAATCCGCGCGTGTCGCGGTCCAGCGCACTGGCTTCAAAGGCAACGGGGTTTCCGATTGCGAAAATCGCGGCAAAACTCGCGGTCGGCTACGCACTCGATGAAATCAAAAACGATATCACGCGCGAAACGCCGGCGTGCTTTGAACCGACAATCGATTATTGCGTGGTAAAAGTGCCGCGCTTTACGTTCGAGAAGTTCCCGCAAGCGGATGCGACGCTTACGACGCGGATGAAAAGTGTCGGTGAAGCGATGGCCATCGGGCGCACATTCAAGGAAGCACTGCAAAAAGCGCTTCGCAGCCTGGAGATTAAACGCTTCGGCTTGTTAGGCGACGGAGCAGATAAGGATGTCGATCTCGAAACGCTGCGGCTGAAGCTGGCGATTCCGAACGCTGGACGAATTTTCTATATCGCACAAGCATTTCAAAAGGGCGCATCGATTGATGAGGTTTATGAGCTAACAAAAATCGACAAGTGGTTTTTGCGAAACATCGCCGAGCTCGTTACCGAAACGGGTTGCCTGAGGAAGAAAACATTCTCGCGCGCGAAGAAGCTCGGTTTCTCAGACCGACAGTTGGCAGTCGCGCGAGACTCTTCAGAAGAAACAATTCGATCAAAGCGAAAGGCTGAGTGTGTCGCACCGACCTATCGCCTGGTCGATACCTGCGCGGCGGAATTCGAAGCTTACACGCCCTACTACTACTCCACCTATGGCGATGAGAACGAACGGCGCGAGAGCGACAAGCGCAAGATCATGATTCTGGGCGGCGGCCCGAACCGCATCGGCCAGGGCATTGAATTCGATTATTGCTGCGTTCACGCCGCCTTCGCTCTGCGCGAGCTCGGATTCGAAACGATTATGGTGAATTCGAATCCGGAAACGGTTTCCACCGATTACGATACGAGCGACAAACTTTATTTTGAGCCGCTCACTTTGGAGGATGTGCTCAACATTTATGATCAAGAGAAACCTGAGGGTGTGTTCGTCCAGTTTGGTGGACAAACACCGTTGAATCTCGCAAACGGATTGAAGGCCGCGGCTGTGCCGATTCTTGGGACACAGCCGGAAAGCATCGAGACAGCGGAAGACCGGCAACTATTCGCCGCGATGCTGGATAAACTCGCTCTGCGGCAGACTCCAAATGGATCGGCAACAAGTACCAAAGGGGCTGTCGCGATTGCTAAGAAGATTGGTTATCCCGTACTCGTGAGGCCTTCCTTTGTTTTGGGAGGACGGGCAATGGAACTTGTGTATAACGAAGAAGATCTCCGTCGCTATATGGCGAGCGCCATCGAGGTCACACCCGATCGCCCGGTGCTTATCGATCGGTTTCTTGAAGACGCAATCGAAGTCGATGTCGATTGTATCTCCGATGGCGAAACGACCGTCATCGGCGCGATCATGGAACATATCGAGGAAGCAGGCATCCACAGCGGAGACAGTGCCTGCGTGATCCCAACGTTCTCACTATCGCAAAATGTTCTCGATGAGATTTCGACCGCGACAAAATCGATGGCACGCGAGCTGAACGTGCGCGGATTGATGAATGTGCAATTCGCCGTGAAAGGCGATGATGTTTACGTCCTGGAAGTGAATCCGCGCGCCTCCCGCACGATTCCGTTTGTCAGCAAGGCAATCGGCGTTCCGCTGGCAAAGCTGGCTGCCAAAGTAATGGCCGGGAAATCGTTGCGTGAGCTCGGATTCACAAGTGAAATCGTGCCGAAACATTTTTCCGTGAAAGAGGCTGTGTTCCCTTTCTTGCGCTATGAAGGCCTGGATATTTCACTTGGTCCGGAGATGAAATCGACCGGCGAAGTGATGGGGATGGACGTCGATCTCGGTCTCGCGTATGCGAAATCGCAAATGGCCGCGCCGCCGCCGCTGCCGAAAACGGGAAAAGTTTTCATCAGCGTTAAAGACACCGACAAGGAAGCCGTCATCCCGGTCGCGCGTGAGTTTGTGAAGCTCGGGTTCGAAATCATTTCCACGAGCGGGACCGCAGAAGCGCTGACGAGAGCGAAAATTAAAATAACCAAGGTGTTCAAGATTCATGAGGGACGCCCCAATGTCCTCGACCGCATTAAGAACGGCGACATCAACTTCATCATCAACACGCCCAGTGGGAAAATTCCGCGCGAGCACGAAGTGGTTATTCGAAACGCCGCACTTGCCGCCAAGATCCCTATCATGACGACCGTGCGCGCTGCGCTCGCGAGCGCGAATGGAATTCGATCACTACAAAAACGAAAAGTTCAGGTGCGCAGCCTGCAGGAATACCACTTATGAATGACGAAACTCGAACGACGAAATCGCAACCAGCGCGAGCATTCGACATTCGTCATTCGGTCATTCATTTGTCATTCGTTATTTGTCATTCGTCATTTTAATGCCACTTGTCAGCATGAAATTGTCGATCCTGTTTGCAACGCTATTGAGTGCCGCGGCGGTCTTAGCCGCCGAAGAAAAGAAACAGAAGGAGGCTCCCATGAATTCATCCAACGAAGTCGCAGTAATCAAGACCAGCGAAGGCGATATGGTCGTGCAGTTTTGGACCGATGCGGCACCAAATACGATCGAGAATTTCAAAAAACTTGCGCGAAAGGGTTTTTACGACGGCACGATTTTCCATCGGATCATTAAGGAATTCATGATTCAAGGCGGCGATCCGAATTCGAAAGATCCGGCAAAGGAGGACAGCTACGGCGAAGGCGGACCCGATTACAACATCAAGGCCGAGTTTAACGATCATCCACACGAGCGCGGTGTTCTCTCGATGGCGCGCGGGCCTGATCCGGATTCGGCTGGGTCGCAATTTTTTATCTGTCTCGCACCAGTGCATCGGCTCGATCATCAATACACGACGTTTGGCAAATTGATAAAGGGCGACGATGTGCTCGAGAAAATTGGCGAGACGCCTGTCACCAAAAATAGCAGAGGCGAGCAGAGCAAGCCGACAAAGCGCGTAGTGATCGAAAGCGTGAAAATCGTGCCGGCTGATTCGGTAAAATAGCGACGCGAAATTTTTTCATTAACACCTGGCTTCAGCCAGGTGTTTACCCCAAGAATTATTGCTAGCCGTTTTAACGGCTTTTCGCGATCGAACGAAATAAGCCGTTGAAACGGCTTGGGACGCTTGCACGCTGAGTAACACCGGTCTAAAGGCCGGTGTTAATGAGAACCAATAATGGCCCGAAGATCAATTAAAGAGAACCCTGCAATGAGTTCAGAACTGACAAAGATCGCGCTCATTCAGATGCGCTGCGGGCCGGAGCCGCAGAAGAATTTTTCGCGCGCAGTTGAATTCATTCGCGTGGCGGCAAGCAAAGGCGCTCAAATCATCTGTTTACCGGAACTTTTTCGGTCCCAGTATTTTTGTCAGACAGAGGACCACAGAAATTTTGATCTGGCGGAGGAAGTGCCGGGAAAATCGACTGGGGCCCTGGGAGAAGTAGCGCACGAAACTGGCACACTGATCATTGCATCGCTGTTCGAGAGACGCAGCGCCGGAGTTTATCACAACACTGCGGCAATTATCGACGCAAATGGAAAATTGCTCGGCAAATATCGCAAGATGCACGTGCCCGATGATCCGCTGTATCACGAGAAATTTTACTTTACGCCCGGGGACCTCGGATTTCAGGCCTGGCAGACGACACACGGGAGCATCGGAGTCTGCGTTTGCTGGGACCAGTGGTACCCTGAAGCGGCGCGGCTCACTGCGCTGCGCGGCGCGGAAATCATTTTTTATCCGACCGCCATCGGGTGGCATCCATCTGAAAAGAAAAAATTCGGCCGAGCACAGCATTCGGCGTGGGAAATCATCCAGCGTAGCCACGCGATCGCGAACGGTTGTTACGTCGCGGCGGCAAATCGTGTCGGCCATGAAGCCACAGCGGGCGGCGATGGCATTGAGTTTTGGGGGCAAAGCTTCGTTTGCGGGCCTGACGGGGAAATCGTCGCCACAGGCTCAGTGGATCGGGAGGAAATTGTGACGGCCGATATCGATTGGGACCGGGTGAACGAGCATCGGACGCATTGGCCGTTTCTCCGCGACCGTCGAATCGATGCATACGGTGAGATCAATCGACGTTTGATTGACTGAATTTGCCACATCGCAAGGTCCGCGATCGCGACAGCGTAAGTTCAACGTCAATGCTGGCAGCATCGCAAAGCGCCGTTGCACCGGCGCACTCCAAAACGCAAGCGACCATCCTGCACACGCAATCACGGCCACGTCTTGAGTGCGGCGATGCTGCGCCGCTCTCGGATCGGCCTGCATTTCTAAACAACTCAGAGGATTCCACCCTCGCTCGCGGGCACGAACTGAAACGCATGCTGTGTTGAATTTGCCTTTGTGATAATACGAGGACTAATGATTGCGAAGGCCGCTCAACTGATTCGTCGGCCGTGGTATCGCCCGTCGCTGACGACACAAATCATGATCGGGCTGGTCGTGGGCGGGTTTGTCGGATGGCTGCGGCCCGATTGGGGGAACGCAGTTTATTTTCTGCGCGATATCTTCATCAATCTGATCAAATCGATCATCGCTCCGCTTGTGTTTTCGACCATTGTCGTCGGAATCGCTGGCGCGGGCGCGCTTCGCAAAGTGGGGCGGATGGGAATCAAAGCGCTGATCTATTTCGAACTTGTCACGACCGCAGCGCTCTTCATCGGATTGGCCGTAGTTAACTTCATTAAGCCCGGTTTAGGCGTAACTCTCGCTGCCGCAAACACCGACGTCCTCAAGACGATTGAGCAAAGTCATCCGAAGTCATTCGTCGAAACGATCGTGCACGTCTTTCCCTCAAGTGTGATCGAATCGATGGTGCGCGGCGATGTTTTGCAGATTGTCGCGTTCAGCGTGCTCTTTGCTCTTGCCGTCTCAGCCGTTGGCGAAAAAGGGAAACCAATCATCAGGGCGATGGAGAGCCTGTCGCAAATCATGTTCAAGTTCACGAATTACGTGATGATGTTTGCCCCGATTGGAGTCGGCGCAGCCATGGCGCACACAATCGGTACGCAGGGTCCGGGTGTGCTCATGAATCTCGGCAAATTGATTGGCTCACTTTATCTGGCCCTCGTGATTTTCGTTGTTTCGATTTTTGGACTGGTCATTTGGATCGTGCGGATACCGTTGCGGCAATTCGTCAAGGCAGTGCGTGAGCCGGCAGCGCTTGCATTCGCCACGACGAGCAGCGAATCGGCGTTGCCTAAAGCGATGGAATCGATGGAGCGTTTCGGCGTGCCGCCCCACATCGTCGGGTTCGTAATGCCGACCGGCTATTCGTTTAACCTCACAGGATCGACATTATATCTGGCAATGGCCTCCGTGTTTGTCGCGCAAGCAGCGGAAACGACAATGGGTTGGCACATGTCCGTGGGCCAACAGATTACGATGATGCTTACGTTGATGGTGAGTTCCAAGGGGGTGGCCGGCGTGCCGCGGGCGGCGCTTGTCATTTTGCTGGCGGTATTGAATTCTTTCGTGCCGTCCGGACTTGGGCCGATCGGTGTCGCCATCATTTTTGGCGTGGACGAATTGATGGACATGGGTCGCACATGTGTAAATGTGATCGGCAACTGTCTCGCGACTGTGGTCGTCGCGCGCTGGGAAAAACAATTTGACGACGCACGCGCCTCTTTGGCACACCAGCGGAAACCGCATGGGATTTAAAATCAGACAATGTCGCATTCGCGGATGCGGTTACCCAAGAAGAGTGAGTCGCGCGTGATGCACATGTGCATTGTTCCGGACGAATTAGACGTTCACCGTCTCAAAGACAAAGTAAGGCGCCTCAGCCATTAGACACTGTTTTCAGGGTTGGATTCGACATCGGTCGCGACGGCGACATGAAAGATCGACAAAGCTGAATCCTTCCGGCTAAGATGGGTGTGTTATGCCCACCTTGCATACCGGCACGGAAGCAACTTATCTGATGCAGATTTTCACGGCTGCATTTCTTTCGATTCTTTTTCTTCAATCTGGGATTGATAAAATCGTCGATCGCCGTGGAAACTTCGAATGGCTAAAGGGACATTTCGGAAAGAGCCCGTTAGCTGAACTGGTGCCTGCGCTGCTAACCATAATTACCATTCTCGAACTTGCAGCCGGAGCACTGAGTGCGCTTGGGTGTGTGCTGGTGATTTTCTTGCACGATCCGACCATCGCATTCTGTGGCGCGGTGATTGCCACGGTTGCAGTCCTTGCGCTATTCTTTGGCCAACGCATGGCCAAGGATTACGCAGGCGCGGCGGTGCTTGTTCCGTACTTTCTCCTCACGCTCATTGCAATTTATCTGCTCGCGCAGCGGTAAATCGGTGAGAACTCCCTGCTGGGACACAAGATGGTCGTTAAAAACGCAGCAGCCGAATTAGCCAGGCTTCAGCCTGCGTAATATGAGGGATCTTATCTATTGATAAGCCGGGACCGGTCGCGCGGCTTAAGTTCTCGTTAGACCCTGTATGAGAGAAGTTATCAAATCGAACTTTGCTACCGTGCCGTTCGTAGTTGGCGCCTCGTTATTCCTGTGTGCATTGATATTCTATTACTTCGCGGTTCTTAGAGTTGACTATACCAAAACATCGCTGCTCGATCTCGGTCCGCACCCCGATGCTACAGAATATTTCGCACAGGCAAAAGCGCTGGGCATGGATGGATGGCCTTCGATACAGATTGGATACGAGAAGCTGCCATCTAGGTACCCGCCTGGCTATCCGGTGCTAATGCTTCCTTGGTTGAACATTCTGCCAACTACAGCTGTTGTGTTAGCGCCATTTAGAGCCAACCAAACTCTCGGCCTGCTGTTGCTCCTGGCTGTATTTACGTTCTATGCCTATCTGGCAATGCCGATAACGGGAGGCTTTGCCGCGCTGTTAGTCGCAACCCTTCCTTGCTTGTTCACTTTTTGCCGTTCCTCACTCAGCGACGTAAGTGCATCGCTGCTAATTGTACTGGCGTTTATGTTTGCCTACCTCGGAGTCACGGAAGAACGGCGCTCGAAGATTTATTTGTCGGCGATTCTTCTTGGCCTATCGGTAAACGTTAGACTGCAGTCGGCTTTCTTTGCACCATTGTTGCTGGTCATGGCGATCTTCCCAATGAGAGAAATGCGCGTGCGCTGGCTGCTGCATTGCGCTGCCGCTGCGGCTGTCTTCGTGCTGGCTGCCAGTCCTGTGCTGCTGTTGAACACGATTCAGTTTCATTCACCACTTAGGACAGGCTACGACTTCTGGACCCCGTTTTTTAGTAAGAATCACCTTTTCTTTTCTCTTCGCTATGTTCCAAACAACGCCTCCGCGCTGTGGAACGAATTCGCTCTGCAGCCGCTGGAATATCATACTGCAAATATTTTTGGAACTGGTACCTGCTTTGTCCCAGCCTTCCTTTTTTTAACTTGCGCAGGCTTGTTCTTTATCCGGATCGATCGCTTCGTTACCTGCGCCGTTTTAGCTTGCTCAGCTTTCCTTGGAGTGATTCTAACTCATAATTACAGACTTGTTGATGCAAGATACTACCTGCCTCTTCTAATCCTCTCCATCGCGTTTGCCGTGCTGCCGGCGATGTGGGCCGCAAAGAATCTTGTTACCGGCAGACGGATTATTATCGCTTTGCCAATTTTGGTTTTATTCGCCGCGGCCTGCCTGGGTGTTCCTTCACGCTCGGGCTATAAGACACAGAGCATTGGCCGGTGCCAGGCGTGGGACGCTCTTCATTTCACGACTCCACCACACGAATCGGTGCAGTTCATTGCGCAAAAGGAGTTCGCCAAACGGTTAAGGCGGCAACCTGGGATCGTTCTCAGTGATATTGATCCTGTTTATCTAAACGCTCTTCTGCCGGGGGCATTCGTGGCAGCCCCGGTCGATGGGCAGCATAATTACAAGTGGAGCTACGCCTGGCATTATGACCAGGCGCAGGCTTCGGCGTTGGTCGAGCACGGCTTGCAACAATCACTTCCCGTTTACGCGCTATTCACTTCTCCCAACGATCTCACTACAAACCAGTCGCGCTTGCCGACCATTCCGGGATACGAATGGCGCATTCTAAACAACTCCGATGGCAACGCCGCGATACTAAAACTTACTGCCCTCGGCCAGGGTCAGCCGACACCACCGGAATAATGCGCGTCACAGCTCGTTTTCCCTACAGCGTGCCTAGAGACCAATTCATGCAACGAGCTCGTCGCGTTATTTCATTTTCGGGTCTGCTTTTGCTGGCGGCCTATCTTCGACTAGCTGGATTGACTTGGGGTCTCCACAGCGGGTATGGGCACGAGCTGAATTTTCAGCCGGATGAATTCGTAAGCCTCAGGGGCGTCCTCCAGTTAGATTTATTAGCAGGCAATATCAAGGCCCCGGGAGCATACTTTGAGGGCACATTCAACTATTACCTGTGGGCCGTGCCACAAGCAGTGCTCAAGCTCACCGCCAGGAAGGATACAGACCTTGGCGACTCAATCACAACAAAAGATCACTCCGATCTTTTGTATATCTCTCGATGTATGTCGGTGTTCTTCGATCTCTGCGCAATAGTTGTCGTCTTTCTCGCGATCAGAGAAGCAACTCATGCGTTCTATCCGTCCCTTGTGGGCGCGCTTTGTTACGCCGTTCTGCCAATGCAGGTGATCTACGCACATTTTATGAGGACCCACATCTTGAGCAATCTGTTATGCGCACTGGTCATTTGGTTGTCACTAAAACTCCGGAAATCCCAATCGTGGCCGCTGCTTCTTCTCGTCGGTCTCTTTTCTGGTCTGGGAGCGGCGACCCGATACCCTGTGGGACTCATCGTTGTGATTCCGTGTCTGTATTTGCTATTTAATGGTAGTGACAATTTACCGTCCTGGCGACTGCGAGTTCTGGAACGTGTGAAAAAGTTTGTCGCAGGACCAGCTTGGTTGATCGGCTTGGGATTTGCAATCGGGCTGTTCCTTGGCCATCCGATGCTGTTTTTAGACCCATCAAGCGTCACAAAAGCAATCACAGACGAAACATTAAAATACGCGGCATTAAAGGAGTTCAGCGGTGCTCACTTACTTAATCTGTCTGCTGTCTGGAGGTATGTCACACACGTGATTCCATTCGCCATGTACCCTGTGTTGTGGGTCGTTCCTTACTGCTCGGTTGTTTATCTTCTTTTCAAGCGCAGCCTTTACAGACTAACCGTTCCATTACTGATCTTTTCGCTTCTGTATCTGTATTTGATGGGAAAAGGCTACCTGGCACCCTATTTCGGCCGGATAACCATGCTTTTGATGCCTGGATTTTGTGTTCTCGTTGGGATAGCTTGGAGCGACCTGCAGTTACAGGTGAGAAACCACCGCAGACTCGCGGTTGTTTCGACCGTTGCGCTCCTGCTCATTGTTGTGCCATCGTTAATTTTTGATCTGGCGTACGGTCGGGCCATGCAGCAAAAGGATGCACGCGAGATCGTTCGGAAAGATCTGCAGAATGCCATTGGAGAGAGACCAACGCGGATTGGTATTTTGCACGTCGGACCGGATTTTTATACAGTAATGCCCGCCGCCAAGCCACTGAATAACGAAAAAGTGACGGTTCAGTTACAGGATCCTGGGGAAAACGCTGATTTCCTTCTAGTAGGCTTTCCCACTGAAGCTGCGCCGGCGCTAATCAACGCAACTGTTCGGCAAGTTGAGACGCAGGGAAAATTTAAATATGCAAAAACTTATCGCGTGCCCGTAAGGATTTTTGGACACGAGTTCAGTCTCACGCACTTTCCTCCAGATATGACATATTCCTTTCCAACGATTTTGCTTTTCCGAGCAAGAACCTCGACGTGACCTAAGCACCAGCTGATTGGGATGTCGCTATACATCCAGCCGCAGGACGCAATGAAAAAGAGTGAAAAGAGCACGCTAATTTCCAAAACGCCTGCCGAATCGCACGCCGGTGACATTCTACTGCTGCCCATAGCGATTCTCGCATTTTGGACCTTCGCGTATCAACTTGTGTTAATCGTCAGATGGCCAGCGAAAACGATTACGTGGTGCTTCCTGGCTTTGGCCATAGCCGGTTTTTTCCTTTTGGCCGCCTTCTGGAACAAAACGAATGCAACGCCTGCCAAAGGGTATCGCTTTCATTTATCCCACCTTTTTCTTCTGATTCTCGGTCTTGGCTACGCAATGGCAGTTCTTTTTGTGCGTCGTCCGAATCAGGACGATGTCGTCTACTTTCATAGAGTTCTGACTCAATTGTTAGATCTTAACCAGCCCATCTACCTCCGTCAGACGAGTGTTGACATGGACGCGGCGGCATTCTCGCCAGTTCATTTGGCAACCAGCTATGAGATGTTCATGGGTTTTTTGGGGCACTATCTTGGAATCGATCCGCTGTACTTCTATCAAGTAATTGGTCACGCAATTGCTGCATTTTCGCTTCCGTTTGTCCTCTACTGGTGCATCCGGAGATTTCGATTGAATCGCTGGGCTGCAGCGATCGGGACTCCGCTTGGCATCGGATTTCTGCTTCTCGCCGACAGGTCGTCGTTCGGCGTGATGCTTGGAACTGTTAAGTCACTACAGTCAGCCGACCCAGCCGGATGGGTCGGATTTGCGACCGTCTCCGGCTACATGTGGCAGGGTAAACCAATCGTTTTGATTTTGTTTCTGCCGATTGCTTTGGCACTTAGTTACGGATTTCTTAATCGAGGTAGTGCGAGTGATCTGGTGTGGCTCACTTTATTAGGCATCGCCGGGGTAGGTCTCAGCAATATCGCGCTCTACGCAATTCCGGCGGTGATTTCGTGCTCTTGGCTAGCGTCTTTCACGCTTCACTTATTCGAACACAAGCCGCGAGCGGATGTATGGAAACACGTTCGCCGTGGCCTTTGGTTCGCAATTCCGCTCGTATACCCAATCGGGATTTTGGCATCGCTGAAACTGGACATAATTCCAAAGCCGATCGACATCCACCTGCTTGGACCGAGATACCTCCCGTGGCGTGAAGCCGTAGATTATGCTATCGGCGGACCGGCGGAGTACTTGCGCGATGTCGTACTTATGATTGCCGTGCCGTTGCTAATCGTCAGGGGAACCACTGGGCTCTTTATCTTTCTTTATCTTTGTGCTGTGTGGCTGTTTTGTTTGAACCCATTGCTGGCGCGCGTGTGGATGGCAAATATCCTTGCTCCTACCTATTTTCGCCTTGTCTATCTTTTGCAGTTTCCGATGCTCTGTGCGTTGGTTGGAGCTGCAGCGTCGTCACTAGCACGGTCACACAGCTTGCTGAAAACCCGATTAGTGACTGTCCTGGCGCTTTCATCGGTCATCGTGACTTTCGTCTATAGTTATCGTGGACTTTCAATCGTGCCGAGAGATGCGAAACTCGGCATCGGCTGGAAGTCACCAGGGGAATACCAGTTACTTCCGGCGAACATCCAGTTTGCTAAAGCTGCCGGCAGCTACATTGCGCACGCGAAGCTGCTCGTACCGACTTGGACAGCAGGTTGTGAGTTACCGCTTCTCTTTCCAGAAATGAAAGTTGTAGCTCCGCGCCTCGTCGTCCATTATTTCGCTAACGCTGGCAATACGGAGGAAGGGATACTGCGCCAACAGGCGCAGGCTTTTATCGAGGAAAACCCTCCTGAAAACGTGGCACGGCTTCAAGTGTTAGAGCGGAGCTTTCGCGAGGTAATCGAAACCGGTCGCGCAAATGCAGTTGCCGTTCCCGAACCTGAAAGCGAGAGAGTGTTGACGGCTCTGAAATCGATTGACGCTGAGTGGCATCGCGTTTTGGAAGCTGGCGGGCTGGTGTTGATGCTTCCTGGTGACTCAGCATCAAGGAGTCGAAATTGAAAGCCAGTTCTTGAACATATCCTCATGAAGCAGAACTTCGGCGATCCGTGTTTGCGATCAAGGTATCCCGTTGCGCCACTAGCGCACTAAGTCGAATGCCTCGCTTCGCTCCATTGGCCGAGCGCGCCGTCCAAATCTTTGCCATTGTAATTGGCGGAGTCTTCCTACTTTCGGCAGGTGTCTATCTTTATTTAGGCCGCGTAACCTGGTTGATGGGAGGCGATTTTTGGAGCGTTTACGCTCTCGCCTGGAAGCACACGTGGTTTCAGAGTGCCCTGCTTAAACAGGCTGGTCACGTTACGTTCTTCCCCAACCTCATTGGTCTCGCCAATTTGCGTTTTTTTCACGGCGACGTGCAAATGCTCTTCTTTGTAGGGCTGGGGCTGCTTTTTATAACAGTCTCGCTGCTTCTGATCCCGATTTGGCGTGATAAAACCATAAGGCTGACTGGAAAGACATTGTCCACACTTGTTGTGGTCACGGGCAATTTTTGGATGGGCCGAGCCAGCATCACTGCCAATGGCGAGTTCAACTGTGAAAACTCTTTGGCGATGAGCGGAGCGGCACTGGCTTTTCTTTTGATAGCCAAGACGCGTTGCTCGTGGACGACCACTGCGATTGTAGTGTGTGCCGGGTTTGTCGCTTCCTTTAGTTTTGGCGGAGGGTTGGCGATTTGGCCTACTTTGCTGCTTCTGGCCTGGTGCCTGCGTCTTCCGTGGAGAACGATTGTTTTGCTCGGAATCAGCGCGCTTGCAGCAGCCCTCGTCTACGAGATGGTTCCAGTGCTTCACTTCAGCTGGCCAAAAGCATCGGCGGTCTCTCCCGGTAATCCCATTAGTGCTTTAACCAACTTCTGCAGACTTGTAGGTAGTCCGGTGTTATACACAATCGCGGCTTGGCGCACGGAAAAGCCGCTTCCGGATTTAGAGCGATCCTTTGCTATCGCATTGTGGACCGGCTTGGCGGGTTTGGTGCTCGCAGGAATCTTTGTTATACCTCGCATACGTTGGCGCGACCTTAAAAGCGGCCTCGAAAGCACTGGCTTGTCGCTTTTGATTTTTAACCTCTTTGCTCTAACGCTTATAGCTGTCGGACGACTGAAATCGTTTGATCTGGAGCCTTTTGCTCCGCGTTATCTATTCTGGAGTTCACTCTTTTGGACGAGTTTGATTCTGCTCGCGATCGAGCGAGCGGAACACCTGCAGTGGAGACGATGGCCGATTCTGCTTCTCCCATTTGCCATAGCCGTCTTCGCCTGGCCCGCACATTATCAGGCGTGGTTCTGGTGCAAAAACGTCCAAATCATGTATGACAAGGATGCTACCGCTGTGATCAACGGAGCTTTTGAGGCTCAAAGGATGCAAATGCTTCCTCTTGAGCTTAAACAAATTTTTGAAGAAAGGATTCACCTGGCCTCGCAGTTACGGGCGCGTCGCTTGGATGTGTTCGCTGACGGCTTACAAGATTGGATCGGGCTCAGGGAAGTGGATGTGTTTGGGGCGCGACATAGGCCAGAAGGGCTTCGCGGTCAGTGCAGGATTGATGCGTTAGGCCAGTGCGATAACGGTGCCCCTGCAGCGCGTGTGAGCGGACAAGCATTCAAACACGAGCAGTCGATTCCGTGGACATTGGTAATAACCGATTCAACGGGCGTGATTCGCGGAGTGGCTCGCTCGGCGCCGATTACTCCGTTTATCAATCGCACGTTTTATCAGAGCAAATTGACGGCGAATATTGGATTTGTCGGATACATCAGGGATTACAATCCGGAACTACGCTACGCACTACGGAGCGCCGATAATCTTACTCTTTCGGATGAAGAGATCCCAGTGCAACAGTAGCCGCCATGTTGCTAAGTGAATGCTTAAGCGGAGGCTGTCAGCAGAGCACGCGCCAACACCACCTGAAGTATTACTGAGGTGATGCGAACAGGTTCACGTACCAATTCGGATCCTCGGTAACCGATTCAGAGCGAAAAGGGGTCAACCCATGATTTGTTATTTCGAACAGGGACCTTCTCTTACTCTCCAGAGTGTCAATAAGTTCGAGCCAGTTCGCTCCTGCCTGTTTGAGGCCGTACGGCCAAAATTCCAAGAGTAACTTTGCGGCGGGATTGTCGGCAAGCGCACGAGTTGCCCCGCGCAAGGCATGAACCTCATAACCTTGAATATCCATTTTGATCAGGTCAACGCGCTGGCCTGGTTTGAAGTAATCGTCCAGTGCGACGATATCGATTGGCAAAGTCGCGCGGTGATCCCCCTGGGAAAGGTAGACGCGGTGATCGACGTTTAGCTCATTCGAGACATAGAGCTTCGATCTTTCACTACGCTCTCCCACTGCAGCCTGACACAGGCAGATATTGGAGAACTTACGTGCGGCAGATCGCAATCGCCTAAAATTTTCCGGCGACGGCTCGAATGAATGAACGACGCCAGTTGGCCCAACGCAGCGGGAAAAAAACTGCGAATAAATCCCGATGTTTGCGCCCGCGTCCACCACAACATCTCCCGCGGATAACGTTGCATTCAAGAGCCGCCGCTCTGGGCGATCAGTGTAAGCCTTGAAAGCGCTATAACACAGTCGGTAGATGGGAAAGGCGTGTTCGTAAAGCTTATTGCCAATTCCGCGAAGAAGCGGGGCCGTTGAAATCGCGACCGGATCAATCACGAGCGAGTTAAGGGAATACAGCAATGAGCGTCTCGTAGCACGACTGTTC
>Ga0209056_10001180_pt1 | contig 28658 bp, 39 predicted proteins | sample GraSoiAngelo_114_FD_185876 | JGI IMG/M metagenome (GOLD analysis project Ga0209056, IMG submission 185876) | Grasslands soil microbial communities from the Angelo Coastal Reserve, California, USA - 14_0903_13_40cm (SPAdes) (version 2) | ecosystem: Environmental > Terrestrial > Soil > Grasslands... | reverse complement strand
GACGCTTCACGCTTCAAAGAACCGGTGGTCGCGAACCTGCTGCGCGGGGCCGGCCTTGACATTGGCGAAAAGCTGATTCTTGCTTGATCGGGGGAGGGTGCTTCGGAAAATGCAAGGGGCGCCCAAGAAAACCTCTGGCCGAAGTTATTCTCAAGTGCGCCCCGTTGCGCGCCACTTCGTCTGATTCGAATGTAGCACCATTCATGCCATTTGCAAGTGATTGAAAATAGTGACAAGGGCATAGCTGCCTGCTTGTAGGAATTGCCCGAGGACGGAAAGAATTACTGGGTGACAATCCGAACCACGCCGTAATCGGTTCTGATTATCTCGTCGCTGGAACGCGGAGTGGAAACGAACCCAGGCAATCTTTGGCTCCGAATTTTTTCGGATATAATCAAACTTTCCTTTCATCGCGCCCTTAGCTCAGTTGGATAGAGCGTCTGGCTACGAACCAGAAGGTCGGGAGTTCGAATCTCTCAGGGCGCACCATTTCTACAAGGGTTTCAACGACTTACCGCTGAATGCAACACCTCTGTGCTACCACTTTGCTACCAGGCGAATGCCTCTGCCCTGTATCGCAACCGTTGGGTGCTGATCTTCGAAGTCCAACCGGCATCGCTCATGTAGCGGCACTTTAGTCAAACCTGCGGTCACGCCGGGTAATTTTGTGAGCAGTTTGTAGATCGCTCCATCACAATGCAAGAGCGGGCGGAAACACGAGCAGCACAGTGTCGGCATTTTTTTGGTTCCTCTAGCATTATTAACCTTCAGGTAGTTGGCAGAAGGTGCACCGCTGATGCCCAGCCGTCGCAAACTCGATAGGGACAGGATCAACGAATTACTGATGATCACCTGTCCACATTGCGAGTCCAAGCTGTCGTTTGCCGATTGTCAGCGGATGGATGGAGAGCACCTGAAGTGCCCCAGATGCGGGAAGCAGTTCAAGCCCGGTCGCGACAACCGGAAGCTGCGGTGTCAAACGAGAATCCAGACAATGATGGGGAGAAAACGATGCTGCCAGGGCTTTCGGATGAGGCGCGGCAGACGATACCAGAATCGAATCGCGACCAACCGAAACTTATGCAGCAGCGGCAAAGACTAGCGCTTTCGGAAGATTCGCTCTGCCAATTTCTTCGTACCTTCACCCCGTGCCTGCAGGAAGGTAACTCGGCAGATCCAGAAATCTGCCGGTGTTTAGTTTTTTTCGACTGCATAAAATTTGGCACTGGATTTACACAGCGTTTCTGGTGCTAGACTCTGCGAAAGTCTGTTACACATCACTCCGTCGTGTCCCACAGGCGTCGGTCTCTTGTGCAATTTGATGGATTCGCATTTCGGAGGCCGACTCTATGCTGCTCGCCAGCACGGGGATTATTCACACGTCACAACAAGAGGAAAAGTCTGCCTTATTGCGATGCAAGATCGAGGAGCTGAACAACAATACTGTCCTTTTGATCGCTCAAGCTGAGACGTTAATCGAAGAATCGAAACAGCTATCGGCGCGGATCAAGGCTCTCGAAAATGCCAGCACAAAGGCAAGTCTGCGTCTCTCAACGCACTAGTGTAGGGGCACTACCGGACCATACCTTGCGCGTGTGGATGCGCCTTCTGGTACACCTTCAGCATCCGGCCGGTTGAAACCCGCGTGTAAATCTGGGCAGTCGAGAGCCGAGCGTCACCTGTGGAAATGTTCTTACCAAGGAATGGGGTAGGATTCACGTCAACAAGAACGGCCCCCGGGATGTTCGGCAGGCAAGTCCCACTCCCAGGTGTGGGAACTGAGGACCTTGTATAACCGCGCACCCCGAAGGGCCGCATTTCTTATCTTAGTCCCCTCATCCGCTGCGTTTATCACGACGTTGTCAAAACGCGAAAAAAATGCACGTTCTTGCGATTGTCAGGACTCGCGGTATGCTACGCGGATCGCGCCTTTCTGGGCATCTCGTACACAATCCCCTTGCTCGATGCCGGTCCTCGTACGCGACTTGTCTGCTCCATTGCCTCAAGTTTTCCGCCTTTCTCGTGACCGCCTAGTCGATTCACGGTTCAAGCGCAAATGTTCCTCGCAGTACCACTTGCTCCCTACACAAACCGGGCTCATGCAGTGAGCGCAGATTATCGGTCCAGCCGGCAGCGGTTGAGAGCCCATGTTCTCAAGATGCAATTGTCCTTGGTGACCGCGGCCGCGAGCTCGCGGATGATGCGCCATGTACTGCTTTTTTACCTGAGGTTGAGACACGTGGGTATAGATTTCGGTTGTTGAAATGTCCGCGTGTCCAAGCATAATTTGTATCGCGCGCAGATCGGCACCGTTGTCCAACATATGCGTGGCGAAACTATGGCGGAACATGTGCGGATGGGCCTTGCCCTGAGAACGTTCGCGCACCAGTTGCCAGACTCGCTGACGCGTAATCTGCCGGCTCCCGCGCCCGATAAAGAGCCATGGCGAGACCCTCATGGTTGACACAGTCAACCACACTGGCTTGTCGCTCTCTCAACTCGATGGAGTTGCCACCAGTAGCAGAGAAACTTATGAGAACCAAAAGGCAAAACCCCTGCAGCGAAGCCGATGGAAAGTGGGCTGGGTCTCGAGAAACAAATCTCGACTCCGGTCGAGGCAGAACTTTTTTCTTGACATCCCTCTTTATAGAACTCATTGACGGGCAAACAGGCTGCTCGGCACCCGCTCAGAGCTGCACTTGCTGTCTTTTTGAGCGACCCACCCCCCTCACTGTCACTCAAAACCCTTCAATGATGGTTTGCTTCTTAGGCCGCTCCTAGAAAAAGATCGTGTACGGTCGTAATCTTTGCGCCCGCAGTCCATTATTGGTAACGTCGAGAAAACGGCGAAGGCATCGCCGTGTTCGACCCTGCGCCACAGGAAGTCAAGCCAAAAAAGGTAGCGGGAGTGATGTTAGATTTAAACGCGGCGCAAGACCCCACATTCTATCGAGTTCGAATCAAAGATGGCAACAACGCTGTCGGCTTGTTGATAAGTGCGGCGGGCAAGCGCTGCATCCCATCCACCCAGTTTTGGCTTACCGTCGATACTGGTGCCGCCTATCGCTTCCCGCATATCGCCGCGCTGCGTGTGCAGGTGCGGCTTGGGAATATAGGGTTTACGACGGTGCTAGAGAAAATTCAGGACCAGTCCGCCAAGGATTGATTTGTCACCCTCAAGCGCGTCGTGGTTCAATTTGTTTTAAAATTTTTCTGAACGCGGGCGAGTGCGTGCACAAAGCGTCGTTTTTGTCAGCGATCAGAGCCAATGGGCTAGGCCGCCGTGATGCGAACAGGTACCGCGTCTGCTCCGGCTGAAACTGTAGGTCCCGTCTCGGCACTGTGCGGTAGCGCCCTGTGGCGCGCTGGCACAGGTTTCAGGACGCTTGACGGTCTGTCCCTTGCTATTCACGTATGTGCCGTTGTCCGTGCAGTTTGGCTTAGGTGGTTGCGCAGCATGGCTAGTAGTCGGGGATGAACCGCTTTGCGATTGAGACGCTGGTTGCGTCTGCGCAACGAGGATTTGAGAGAAGAGGCCACTCGCGAGGAGCAGAGCCGAAAAGAGCCGCTTCATAGTGCCTCCATCGGGAAAATGCGATCAGTGTACACTCACGACTTCGCAGGCCCGACATGCCCCGCCGTCGCAACCTCGATCCTGAGAAGATTCACGCTTCCTTAAGACGTTACCTGCACGCATTGCGGTGCTCGAATCCCGCCGGAGAATCAGCAGCGGGTGGACTGGGATCACTTGGAGTGCCCTGACTGCCGGAAACGGTTCGTCCCCAAGAGCGGCAAACCCGCCGAGGGTCGACCGTCACCAGCGACTCAATTTTGTCGCTTCCAGAAATGCAAGGGGCGCCCAAGAAAACCTCTGGCCGAAGTTATTCTCAAGTGCGCCCCGTTGCGCGCCACTTCGTCTACCGGCGAAGATAGCACACACCTTGGCATTCGCACGGCGTGCGCGAAATTTATCGGAGGAAATAATCTAAACTTGGTGCGAGTGGTTACTGAAGTAACCATAGAATTCAGTCTAGGGGGAATGGTCAAGCTGGCCGTCCGGTACACCCGCCTCATCCGCGCGCCCTGAATGAGATTTCCGCCCTAAGCTTGTCCTTACAATCTTCGCCCGAATCTCTTGACAGACCGAATCGCCGGGTTCAGAATTCGCCTGACTCGCCTCGCGAGAGTAGTTCCTCAGGTTTCTCGAACGTCCACTTTTCTTGCGTGCCGAAGTACCCCACTCTCCCGTTACAGCGAATCAAGTAGGAGGTCGCTATGTACAAGATTTGTTTCCCGATCGATGGCGTTACGAAATGCTTTGACGTGCCCGAATTGATTGCAATAGACCTTAACCCTCCCGACCCAAATTTTCTCGACCTAGAGCTGGCGATAGCAGTCGAGCGGCTGGTCGAGAAGGTGAAACCGGTAATCGGAGAGACGGAATTCACGAGAACTCTTACCGAGGCTTCCACCGTTTTTATCCAGAAAGTCCAGAAAGGACTACCTAAGGGTATGGAACTGACTCGCGTAAGCGAACAATCGATAGCGCCGCGTAGTTCTAAGACCGACACGCAAACAAAAGCTGCTTAGAATCGCCGTTGAAACACTGAGTAACATCACAGGTCAAAAGAATGTCAAAAGAATATGGAGGTGGTTATGGAACCTGGAGACTGGGTCGGAGGAGAACCGAAATGGTGGTGGAAATACGTCTACCCGGCTCGCGACGTGTTTTGGGCTGAATTGATTGCCGCAAATTTTGATCCGAGCCCACAGCCTTGGCTACAGGCATTCAGCGCAGAAGTGCTGGAAGGCCTCGCCATGGTTCGCGCCGCGGGAACTACGAAAGACAAAAACGTCAGCACTCGGCTGAAGGAAGAGGGCTTCAAAAAAATCACCGAGGCAACCCATGCCGCAGAACGAGCCAAGGCTGCATGACCATGCCTGAGTGTTGATGTTATCCCGTCCAGGGGCTGAGTAATCCCAGCATTTGCTCAGCCCGTTTCTTTCAGGCGCCTCGAACTGCACGTCGGAGCAGACAGTACAACAGCGAGTGCCTGATCCGTCATTGTTTTTTCAAATTATTTTTTCTGAACGCGAAACCTCCTTGCATGCAATCAGCGTCCAAAGTTGAACTCACTATTCCTTGTCGGTGTTAAATGTCGAAGACTTTCTTGTGGTTCATCGCCGCAATCAGTCTTGCCTTGTGTTCGCCTCTGCCGCTGCCACTCCCGCCCGAGGTCCTGGCGGTGAAGGCACAGGAAATCACCAGCGCGCTCGGTTATTCCGAGCGACCAGTGGACCATTCCGGGCAGTGGTACTACCAAACCGAATTCGCCGGAATCTCACCTCCGGGCGTTGTCCAATTCGATGATCCACCTGCCACCCAGTCGGGAATGAGCGGGACACCTAATACTGCTGGACCATATACGTTCGCCATGCAAGTTGAGGACTCCGTTGGCAACAGTGGAACGACCTGCGGACCGCCAACGTATCCCTGTTCGCGCTCAGATCTTCTGCGGGCTCCAAATCCTGCAGTGCCGCCTAAAGTTGGTCCGAATAATTGCGTGGCTGGATCTCTCAATACCTGCGGGAACCTGACTGGGGCAAATACGGTGATCAAGGATCGAGACTTTGGTAATCGTATTGTGCGGGTTACCGACTCGCAGACGGCAGGCGGATCGACAATGATAGCTGGCTCCACCGGATCTGCTGATCCAAATATGTGGAATTCAAATAGCACCTACTTTGTCATTCAGGACACAGCATCATCGGCCTACTTGCAAGCGGATCCTAATTGGAACGCTAACCCCAGAGCGACGACTCGGACGATATTTACCATCTCAACGGATGGCCAGAACTTTTCTACAGGATTCTCAAATGCCGGAGGCCAGGGAACTGGTTTCTTTTCGGCTATTTATAAAATCGGTAGCGGATGCCGGGTGTTCGACACAAAAAGCGGGACCGTCCACGGACAGTGGGGTTTTACTGGCGCTATACCTATTGGTGATCGGTTCACGATGCACGAGCAGACAATTGGCAAGAGCGGAGATTACGTACTCATCGAAGGAACCGCGTGTTTAAGCTCCACTTGCCTTGGGTCATCCGCTCCCAACTTTTCGAACACCCCTTACTTTTGGAAGGTGTCGTCGACTAATGTCAATTTTGCTTCCGGTGCTCGCAGCGGTCACTACACGGAGGGCCACCGCCACTGGATGAACAACTGCCAATGCAATCATCTCGGACAAGATGCATTTCGATTGTTTACAAGTCTGAATAAACCGGCCCTTCTTATATTGAATTTTCCACCTGGGATGACGGTTCCGTTCGACCAGCACTTTTCTTGGAACAATGTGGATGCCAACGATACCTATCCATTTGTCAGTTCGTCATGGACTGGCGGCTCCAATCTCACCTTTGCTTGGGCCAATGAAATTCTAGGAACTTTCCCTCCCAACTCTTTAGGCATAGCGACCGGAACCGTCAAGCGTTTCGCTCACAGCTTTATTACTGGGCGCAGCCAAACATTTGACACACAGTGGGCGATTGGACAGGTGTCGCGGGATGGAAAGTTCTTCGTGTTCTCCTCCGACTGGCTGGGAACGCTGGGTGCCGTTGGCAGCTCGAACCTGGCAAGTTGCACTATTGGATCAAACTGCCGGGGGGATGTTTTCATCGTAGAACTCAGATGATTATGATGGGCGGGCGATACGGGATTGCTCCGGCTGTGGAATGCCGAGAATGGTCGCCACGTAGGGCTGGTCGCAACACCCTGCTGTGTCCGCCCAGGTGTTTTTGCTCTCCCATCGCATCCTGGGCGTTGACCAAGGTATTGAGCGAATAGGCAAGAAAAGGTGAGTAGGCGTCGCGATTCGTCTCTGCCTTTTCTCCTGGCATCCACGCTTGTAGAGCGTTCAGAAATGCTTTTGGATCTGGTGTCCGGTCCCAAGCGTGTAAAATCTGACTCCTCCCTAAGTGCGCTGAGGGCATCGTTCAAGTTCAGTCCACCAATGAGGGTTGCATATGCCGCAAAGTGTAAAAAGAGCTCAGTGTGATCGGCCACGGCTCCTTTCATACGATCGGCAACGAATTTCTCCGCGACTTCAAAGGCCAGATCGGTTCGACTAAGAGAAAGTGCTAATGCAGTGTCGGAATTCAAAGCAATAAGTGCCGCCATCATCAAAGCGAGCGGATCGGACAATCGTTGCGCCACCTCGATGCGGGAAAACACCTCGGCCATTGGCATCAGGGGCAGCGGCTTTCCCGTCATCCCAGCCGCGACCTCAACGGTTTGTCGAAAGATTTCGTGTCGCTCCTGCGCGCCGAATTGCGGAAGACATACTGGGTCTCGCGGCTCGAAATGCCTATCAATATCCTCGCCAGTACGACCGGATGTAAGAGTTGAGAGCCATCCTCTGCTCCCAACTCGCTGTGCGCGCTAGAAGCAAGAAACGAATCCGACGGCCTTGCCGTGAACTATTAGCAGCACTGCGGATGATGTCCTTCAGCGGGCGCGTGAAATCCGAGGCGTAATCCACGATCACGAGCGCATTCAGCGTGCTCACGTAATCCAAGACATCGGAACCTTTTGCGTCGTTCTTCAGAAAGCGGATAAAAAATGCGGCCCAGTCGGGCTCAGTCTTCATCTTTGAATAAAGCTCGTATGCGATTCGGGTCTTCCCCGTACCGCCAGGGCCAACCAGTGTAGCCAATGAAAGGGGACGTGGCCGCAGGCACTAGGAAACGAAATCATCGACTAGAGCTTGGCGACCAACAAAGGGCACCTGTGCATAGGCGGCTTTCAGAAGGTCTATTACTTTTGTGTTTTCGGGAAGGGGCCTTGGGTAAGGAGGAGCGATGAGTTCAAAAGCTGGGTTGCCAGTGATAACAGTACTTACGTTCTGACTGTGGGCAACCGAAACCTGAACACTACCGGTGCCGGATGCACTCTGCGACACACGGCTTCCCATTCCGCACATCCTCCACTTTCAAGTATCGTACAACACCAAGGAGTGGGCATTGTGGCGGGTCCACGCCGAGATGCGCAAAGGTCGCGGGTCCGTGGACCTACCGGAAATCGAATGGCTGATGTGATCAGGCGAGTACATTGAGTCATGGTCGAGACCAAGCACAAGGAGGGCAGTTTTGAGCGGCTCTAGCTCCTATCCCGTCAAACATTTGACCCGACTATTTTGCGTCCCCTAAACTCGCCGAGCACGGCGCATCTCGGGGCAGCACAGCTCGTTTCGCTTGTTCAAACTTCCAGAGTTCGCAAAAATCCAAACGCATTCCCGTCGGAGTCCCATTTCCTAAAACGTGGGGAAAAGGGGGCGTGGGTGCCGTCCCAGAGAAAGAATTCCTTTTCTGAGAGAGCGGATTCCCTGTGCCCAATTTTGTGCCCAGTACCAACCCGGATGGAGTTACACTGGCATGTGTAGACACTTGCAGAAGCCTGCGAGTTTGCTAATGAATCCAACTCAGTGCTTCTGTCGCCCTTTGAGTGCAAGTTGCTGATTTTTCGTGCAGCAACGGCTACGAACCAGAAGGTCGGGAGTTCGAATCTCTCAGGGCGCACCATTCTTTTGCTACTGCTGCGGCCCCGTAGCTCAACTGGATAGAGCATCAGTCTTCGGAACTGAGGGTTGGGGGTTCGATTCCCTCCGGGGTCGCCAATCCGTATCGGTCCCTCGACTGCACTCGGGATTTCGGCACGCGGCTCAGTCGCCGCGTAAGCGCCTCAAGTTCGATTCCGGGGTAGCCACGTCCACGCCTAGTGTCAGTCCACCTGCACGAAGTCCGGTCGGTTATCTGAGCTTCGCTCCGTCCGGACAGGCGAGCCACCTGTCCCACGTGGGTTTCAGAAATTAGATCAGCCTTGTGAAGTTCCCGCGACTCAAGCAGCCACCCCTACCCCCCCACCTGGGTGCCATGGCTTCTGGCACCACCCGGCTATAGTCACAACTCAAACATAATCCTATAGTTAGCGCCGTGATTGAAGCAGGGTATCCACGAAATTTGGCCGAGAATATGCAGGGGAGTTGCACAACAGCTCTTTCCTGCACATCTCACAATGGGTTTAACTAGTTTGTTTTCAGCTGTTTTACGAATTTCCCATTTTTGCGTTTGAGGTGCGCTACTCAATCTAATCTGCGCGTTTTAAATGGTTGGGGAGGGGCTAAATCGCAGAGGCCACAGAAGCTCCCCACATTCAGACTGTGACAACCCCACAGTTTTGCGACGAAGAACACTGGAGGAGCAAAGATGAAACGAATAATTTTGTTGGCACTGTTCGCCTTGGCGCTGCCCGCCGCAGCACTCGCGGACAGCATTGACTTCAACCTGAACGGGGGTACGATGAGTCTCACGCCGAATTCAGCATCGGTCAGCGCCGGCGTCAGCGGCATAAGCTTTTGTACCCCTTCGTGCGGGTCTGTGACTCCGTTTAGCCCTTGGGGGAGTGCGACCCTGACTTTCCCCTCATTCAACACAAAGGTAAGCGGAACTTTTGGCGCCGGAGGCAGCATGACGCTGACAGCTGGGGCCTCTGTTTTCAGCGGGACCTTCACTTCGGGAACTTGGATGGTAGTCCCTAGTGGGGGCGGAAAGAATACATACGTCTTTGGAGCCGTTGCCACGGGTACGCTGACTCGGAATGGCCAAGTCATACCCACCACACTCACAATTACCAGTGGACAGAACTCAGCAGCAGTCTGCCGCGCAGGCACTTGCAAGCTGCCGTTTGCTAGTGGGAACAGCACTGTCAACCTCGCCCCTGTCCCTGAGCCCGGAACCTTGGGTCTGCTTGGCACCGGCTTGGTCGGCTTGGCAGGCATCGTCCGCCGCAAGGTTCGTGGCTGATATCGGTTCCTAACGCAAGCCAACAATCACTTGCCTCAGAGGCCCTGCGGAAATCGCAGGGCTTCTTTTTGCTCAATACCGCTTGGGAAGCTCAAGCCTCAATCGCATAGTTTCTCTAGGCCACGTTACCCCAGTAATCCCTTCAGGCCATTGCGCGTTGACCCGCGTCGCCGTCCTTCTTAGATTCTCTTTAGGGGGTTCTGATGAAGGACATCCACGAGGTTCTGCGCCAGAAACAGGCCAAGTACGCTCAGTTGGGTAAGCAGATCGAGATGCTCCAGCAGGCGGCTGAGAAGCTGCGCGAAGTTGCGCCATTGCTGGCCGAAAATGATGACGATGACTCGGCCATTCTCGCCGACCTGGACGAGCCCACACCGGCGCCTGCCAAAGCTGCCGCCGCGCACGCAGCAGCACCCAGCCAACCGGCTGTAGCCAAGCCTATTTCGCGTGTCGCCCCGCGCTGGCCATAGCCTCCTGGAACCGGTCCAGAGCTACTGCTTTACAGGCTTCCACTGGTTCAGGAACGCCAGCAAATCCTCGGGTCCCATAGCACGGGTCCGTTCAAACTCTCCGTTCTTCTGGCTGTAGAGCAGCTTGCCCCTCGAGTCGAGCACGGCTATGCCCGGAATGCCCCGGCTCATCGGCACCTGATATTTATTCATCAGATCCTGGTTCTTGTCTCCCTGCCCAACGTCCACATGCACCACTTCAAAATTTGGAGTCAGAATCGAAGCAATGTCCGGTCTGCGAAATGCCTTGTCGAGCACGTGGCAGTCATAACACCAGTCCGCTCCGAATACGACGAGCACATGTTTGTGGGCCTTAGCGGCACGGCCCAGGGCCGCTTGTATCTCTTCTCTAGCATTCACGCCCGTCGGGTACAACTTGGCATCCAGTGAGAGCGGCTGCTCCAGCTTGCGTTCGTCAGTACGTTCGGCGGCCACGAGCTTCCACGAGTCCCCCTGCTTCTGCCACACTGGTGTTTCCACTACATAAAACGTTCGTCCCGGTGGAGCGGTTCGAACGACCGCCTGAAAATTTATCTGGCGAATTCCTGGCTGAGGTTCTTGAGACTGCGAAACCTTCAGTTCGACCCGCCTGGCCTTCAGACCTGTCCAAAAGGCAATGTCAGAGTCTACCGAGACCGGCGTCGAGCCTTTGGTGATCACGTTGATGCGCGCTTCAGGTTGGCTACTGTAGAGCGGCTTCAGAGCACTGGCGTCGCCACGGATCACAGCCGCCCTCCACTGCTCCAGCGAGGGAAAAACTGCGTTTGCCTGAGCTGAATAAGCGGGCGCGCAAAGAAACAAAACGCTGAATAGCAAGATACGGGTCCGCATTGGCGTAAGAATGCTCAGTATAGCCACTTTCATCAGCACAGGTGAATGCTCGCCCCTAAGTCGAGTGCCCGGTAACCGCCTCGGTAATCCAGTATCAACGGTATGTCATCGAGAACGAGTACCACTCGATAATGTATCGTCGGGAAAGTTCCGACTGCCCGCCGCTTAAATCGGGGTGGAGCAGAGTACAGCAGCTCCCCCGCGATGGCAGTCCGTGTTCTCATTGCCGATGACGATGCCTCCATTCGACGCCTGCTGCGCCGTCTGATCGAGAGCCACGATGGCTGGAGTGTTTGTGGCGACGCACAGGATGGACAGGATGCCATCGGCAAAGCCGCTCAATTAAATCCAGACGTGATCGTGCTTGATTTGGCCATGCCACAAATGAACGGCTTGCAGGCAGCCCGGGAAATCTCGCGGCAAACTCCTGACATTCCACTATTGCTTCTTACCGTGCAGCAGGTCTCGAAAGAACTGACAAATGAGGCGCTGCAGGCGGGTTTCAAGGGAGCGATCTCCAAGTGCACGGGCAGCGAAGTGGTGAAGGCGATCGAGGTCCTGCTTCAGCATCAACATTTCTTTCAGCCAGTCCGCAGCGACGCTTTTGCCTAGTAAATCACACGCGGCCAAATCACCCTAACCGCATTAGCGATCGTTCGAGGCCAACTTCCGGCAGCCGCGGCATAGCTCCAGGGTACGACGCAACCCAAGCTCCCATCCGGTTGGCGAGATCGTTCATTGCCGCAAGCGACTCACCGCTAAGAAGGGCGTGGACCAATCCTGCTGTGAAGGCGTCTCCCGCGCCAACGGTATCGCTCACGGCGACATGAAATCCCGGATGACGATGCGTATTCTCGCGATCGCAGATCAAACTCCCGTTTGCACCGTAAGTGACACAAGCCAGTCTTAGTTCAAACTTAGCTATCAGTTCTTGGCACATGAGAACCTCGGCGTCCGGACCTGCCGCAGCACCCAATCCCATCAAGTTCCTCAGCACCAGTAATTCGTCATGATTCAGCTTCACGACATTTGCTCGCTGCAGCGACGACTGAATCACCACCGCCGAATAAAACTGCTGTCGTAGATTGACGTCGAACACGCGCATCGCATCGTGCCGTGTTGCCTCAAGAAAGCTGAGAATCGTTGCGCGTGACCCTGGTGAGCGCTGCGCCAGGGAGCCGAAGCAAACAGCATCTGCCGACTGTGCTAACACTTGCCAGCGGTCAGTCCACTCCATAAAATCCCAAGCCGCACCTTCGGTGATGTCGTAGCTCGGCTGACCCTGGTAATCGAGTTCGACGTTTACTGTTCCGGTCGCATGTGTGGGATCAGCTTGCAAGAAGTCCTGGCCGATGCCGGCTTGCCGCAGCCGACGACGGACCTCATTGCCTAGGTCGTCGCTTCCAATTCGGCTCGCCACGATTCCGCGATTGCCCAGCAGATGCGAGCAATATGCGAAGTTCGCAGGCGCTCCGCCAAGCTGCCGGCCAGAAGGCAAGAGGTCCCACAGGATTTCACCGAGACCGACTACGATGGCTGGAGGAGCATTCATCCCAAAAATACGTCGGCAACGGATCTCCACGGATTCTGTTTTTGATCTTGATCCGTGTTAATCCGTGTAAATCACAGGCTAAGACTTTCGCTTTTCCAGCTCCGCGCGCGCTGCCTGCAGTTGCTGGCGCTTCTCAGTATCCACGTTCGGATACGCCAGCTTCAGGTCCTGCAGCGTATCTACAATGGCCGCCGCGACTACAAGGCGTGTGTACCACTTGTTGTCAGCGGGGACTACATACCAAGGGGAGCGCGGACTGGCAGTCGCCGCGATCATTTCCTCGTAGGCGATCATGTAGTCGTTCCAGCACTCGCGCTCACGCACGTCGGCTGCGGAGAATTTCCAATTCTTCTCCGGCGTTTCGAGCCGCTCCAGAAACCTGCGCTTCTGTTCCGCCCTGGACACGTTCAGAAAAAACTTTCGAACCACTACGGCGTTATTCGAGAGATACCTCTCAAAGTTCTTGATGTCCTCGAAGCGTTCTCCCCACATGTTCTTGCTCACTAGTCCGTCGGGAAGGCGCTCATTTTTCAGAATGTCGGAATGAACACGTACTACGAGCACCTCTTCGTAGTAAGAACGATTGAATATCCCGATATGCCCGCGCTCCGGCAAACACTTGCTCGTGCGCCACAGAAAATCATGATTCAAATCTTCCGACGATGGTGCCTTGAATGAATAGACCTGGCACCCTTGCGGGTTGACGCCGGACATCACGTGCTTGATCGCGCCATCTTTTCCGGCGGCGTCCATCGCCTGAAAGATGAGAAGCACGGCCCAGCGATCCTCAGCATAGAGCTTGTCTTGAAGGTCCGCCATCTCCGCGATGCTTTTCTCAAGCAGTTCCTTGGCGTGCTCTTTAGAGCGGATCTGCGCGGTCGCGCCGGGATCGAAATCTTTGAGGCGAAACTTCTTGCCGTGATCAATGCGATAGGGTTTCGAAAGCTTGCTGGCCCAGCTCATGCGGAGGCTCCTCGATTCAAAACCCGGAGTGTAGCACCAGCGAAGGCGAAATTCCGAATTGGGAATTCGGGCAGCGAAAAATCGTAAGAACCATTGCGAGTAACAAATTCGCAGGCTAGTGTTAGTGTGCCCGCATCTGTAATGGTTTCCAGACTCAGTCCCGAAGGGACGAACCCCAGCTTAGCCCAGCGCGGCAGCGCTGGGTAGGAAAGCATACGACGTAAGTCCCGGAAGGACGGCCGAATGTCACACTCCTATTCCAGCAACCGGATTCACCTGATCTTCAGCACCAAGAACCGCGAGAAACGAATTAGCGAAGAGTTGCAGACGAAACTCTGGCCTTACATGGCAGGGATCGCACGCAATCATGGCTTCGAGACGATCAAGGGGGGAGGCGTCGAGGATGACGCGCACACGCTGTTGATTCTGTCTCCCACAGTACCGCTGTCGAAAGCGATACAAACCATCAAGGCGTGTTCTTCGAAATGGCTCAATGAAACTGGGAGTGCCGGCGCGAGTTTCAATTGGCAAGAGGGTTACGGCGCATTCAGTGTAAGCGCATCACAGACCGCGGAGGTGATCAGATACATCGACAACCAAGCCTCACACCACGCCAAGCGGAGTTATGAAGTCGAATTCCTGTAATTATTGAAGAAAATATACAGTGTGCAATATGATCCGAAATACGGGCTCGGCTGACTCGGCCGTCCTTCCAGGACTCGGGTCAATCCCTTCCTCCACCCAGCGCTTCCGCGCTGGGCTAACTAAGCTAGTTGGTCCCTGCGGGGCTGGGATTGTTGCCCCATATGCAGGTGGCAAACTCGCGCAATGATGGCGACTTAGGGAGTTGCGTGCGAGGCCGCCACTGCGTTATGCACCGCCAACAGCTCCTTTAACACGCCTCGCAGCTTGGTTGATTCCAGGGCGTTTGCGCCGTCGGACTTCGCTTCTTTCGGGTTGTCGTGGACTTCCATGAAGACGCCGTCCACGCCTGCAGCTACCGCCGCGCGCGCCAACAAAGGAATGAACTCGGGTTGTCCACCGCTCACGGCATGGTCTCCGTCTGCAGACGCTGACGGTAGTTGCACCGAATGCGTCGCATCGAAGACCACCGGCGCGAACTTGTGCATGATTGCCAGCGAGCGCATGTCCACGACCAGATTGTTGTAACCGAAGCTGGCGCCACGTTCGGTGACAAAGACGCGATCATTCCCCGCCGAGCGGCATTTCTCGACAACGTGTTTCATGTCCCAGGGAGAAGCGAATTGGCCTTTCTTGATGTTCACCGCACGTTCGGTCATACCTGCCGCAACTACTAAATCCGTTTGGCGGCAAAGAAACGCGGGGATCTGTAACACATCGGCGACTTCAGCGACCTTGGGCACATCCTTCGCTTCATGTACGTCAGTCAGCACCGGCACGTGCACTTCGTCTTTCACTTTCTTCAAGATGCGAAGTCCTTCGGCGAGGCCGGGTCCGCGAAAACTGCGGATGGAAGTGCGATTCGCTTTGTCGTAAGAGGCTTTGAAGATGAAGGGAACGTTCAGGGAACGAGTCACGCCCTTGATGACTTCCGCCATGAAGAGCGCGTGTTTCTCACTCTCAATCACACAAGGACCGGCGATGAGAAACAGGTTCCCTGAGCCTACGTTGACGCCTTCGATTTGGAAGGAAACGGACAAGAAAAGATTTTAACCGCAGAGAGCGCGGAGGTCGCGGAGAAAATACGGGCACGGATCAACACGGATTGCCACGGATCAGAAACAGAAAAATCCGCGTTAATCCGTGGCGAAGAAGTTACCGGCTCGCTACTTTCACCGGCCGGTGAAACATCTCCAATTCAGCGGCGTTCTTATCTGTCTCGCGCTTCCGCGCAAGCTCGTAAGCAGCGCCGACGAAGGTCCTGAATAAGGGATGCGGCTCCAGCGGCTTCGATTTGAATTCGGGGTGAAACTGGCATCCGATGAAATGCGGATGATCAGGCAATTCGACCATCTCGACGTAGGTTCCGTCAGGTGTTGAACCGGAAATTCGCAATCCTGCAGCCGTCAGTTGCTCTTCATACTCGCGATTGAACTCATAACGATGCCGGTGGCGCTCGCTGATTTCGGCCTGGCCATAGATCCTATGCGCCAACGTTCCCGGCTCAATTTTGCAGGTCCATGCACCGAGGCGCATGGTCCCGCCCAGTTCCTCTACACCGCGCAGCTCGCGCAACTTGTAGATCACGCGGTGGGGAGTTGCGGGATCGAATTCGCTGGAGTTCGCCTCCGCCAGCCCACAGACGTCACGCGCAAATTCAATGCACGCTGTCTGCATCCCCAGACATATGCCGAAATAGGGCACTTTGTTTTCGCGCGCGTAGCGGATTGCCTGCAGCATGCCTTCGATGCCGCGCTTGCCAAATCCGCCCGGCACCAGAATGCCGTCGTAATCCCGAAGTTGCTCTTCGCATGCTTGCTGACCGGCTTCCAGTCCTTCGGCCTCAATCCAATTCGCATGCAACTTCAAGTTATGCGCCAGCGCGCCGTGCACCAGCGCTTCCTTCAGCGACTTGTATGAGTCCTCATACTCTACGTACTTGCCGACGATGGCGATCTTTACGTCTGCCTTCGGGTTGTGGACCCGGTAGACCAACTCCTCCCACCGTTTTAAATCGCGGTCCTTTGCTTCCAGACGCAAATACTTCAGGACCAGGGCATCCACACCTTCGCGCGAGAACACTAGCGGCACTTCATAAATGGAAGCCACGTCTTTCGCCGTGATCACGGCTTCCTCGCCCACGTTACAGAAGAGGGCAATCTTCGACTTGATTTCTTTGGAAAGGAAGCGGTCGGTCCGGCAAAGCAGGAGATCCGGCTGAATTCCGATACTCAATAGCTCTTTCACCGAATGCTGCGTCGGCTTGGTCTTCAACTCCTGCGCCGCGGCGATGAATGGGACCAGCGTGACATGGACGAACATCGTATTATCGCGCCCCAGCTCTTGCCGCATCTGCCGGATGGCTTCCATGAAGGGCAACGATTCAATGTCGCCAACCGTACCGCCAATTTCGACGATCGCGACGTCCACATCCTGCGCGACCTTCTTCATCGCCGATTTAATTTCATTGGTGACGTGCGGAATCACCTGAACAGTCTTGCCCAGGTAATCTCCGCGGCGCTCCTTGGCGATGATCTGCTCGTAAATGCGTCCGGTGGTCCAGTTGTTATCGCGAGAAAGTTTGGAGTGAGTGAAGCGCTCGTAGTGCCCGAGATCGAGGTCGGTTTCGGCGCCGTCATCGGTGACGAAGACTTCGCCGTGCTGAAACGGAGACATGGTGCCGGGATCCACGTTCAGGTATGGATCGAACTTCATCAGGTTGACCGTGATGCCACGGCTTTCGAGCAGGCACCCGATGGAAGCCGCCGCCAGTCCCTTGCCGAGTGAAGACACCACACCGCCGGTTACAAAGATGTACTTTGCCGACATCGTTTCCTCGCCTCAATTGTGTTTGGAAAATTGTGCAGGCTGGTGTGCACGATCAATTATGACAGAAGGTGCAGTAGAGGGGAATAGGTTTGTTTTGCTGTAGACGTAGCTTGGCACGTCTTGCATGACGCGACAGTTATTCAGGGAATGGGTTGGAGACGTTGCAAGCAACGTCTCTACGTCGAACTCAGCGTTACACTTATCACATGATTCGTCGGCACTACTTCCTATCAGGGCTTGCGATACTGCTCGCGTTATCTTCAGCCAGCTACGCCCAATCCCAAACCAAGCGCATCATCCTCAAAGACGGTTCTTATCAGCTCGCTTCCAAGTGGCAGTTGACTGGTGACCGCGTCCGATTTTTTAGTGTCGAGCGCAACGACTGGGAGGAAATCCCCGAGTCGCTCGTAGACTGGAATGCCACCAACCAGTACGAAAAAGACCGCGCCGCCGGCAGGGACACTCCTGAAGCAGTCGCGCTCGATAAAGAAATGGAAGCCGCCCGCGCGGAGGAGGAGGCTAAGTCGCCTCAGGTGGTGCCTGGGTTGCGACTGCCTCCAGAAGGCGGAGTCTATGCGTTGGATACGTACCTTTCACAGCCTGAGCTGCTGCCTCTCGATCAGACCGGCGGCGAGGTTAATCGTCACACCACTCACAATGTTTTGCACGGGGTCATCAACCCGATCGGAGGGGCCAAGCACACCATCGAACTCCCTGGCCCCAGTGCCAAGGTCCAAGTGCATGCAGCGTCGCCGGTTCTATATATCAATGTGGATGCTAGCGCCGAGACCACCGAGGACGAGAAAACCAAGGGTCTCGAACTCCCGTGGGACCGGTTCCGCATTGTTCGCGCAGAAATAAAGGGCGATAAGCGCATTGTTGGAGCAATCAAAACTGCGGTCTACGGCAAGAGCAGCCAAGAGCAAGAAGTGATTCCCGCTACCGCCGAGCAATTCGGCGAAGGCTGGATCAAACTCACGGTGAAAGCCCCGCTGCAGCCCGGTGAATACGCGATTGCGGAACTCCTGGGTAAACAAGGGATGAACAGCTACGTCTGGGACTTCGGTGTGCATCCGGAGGCCCCGGCGAATCTGGCGGTGATCAAGCCGGAGCAGCCTCAAGGCAAGACCCCAGCCTCCGAATCACCTGCCGTAGAAAAGCGATTTCTGCCGGCCATCATTCATTGACCACGACCATTGCCCCATTTAGACTTCAATCAGTGAAACCTTATCGTTCTACTCGATTGTTGCTTTCCGATGTTGAAAGTGCGCTTGCCTCCAATCGTCCGTCTTTCCATGAGTCGCCGCTGGAGGTTGTCGCTGGCTTGCTTTGCGAAGGCCGGCACTATACCTGGGCCGGAATCTACCTGACTTTGGATTCCAAATCTTCGCCCGCCCTCTTGCAGGATGCCGCCGACTTGCATCCCGCGCAGGTGGCAGCTGCTGGCACGCGGAAGAAGATTCTCGTCTCCATGAAAGTCGCGGGGCGGGAAGTCGGTTTCCTGAATGTGGAGAGCGACCGGGAAAACTCGTTCGGTTCGGAAGACCGCGTGTTGCTCGAGCGAGTTGCGGGCCTGCTGGCACGTTTTCTGACCGGCCCCGGCAAGTATCTGGTTCGGAAAGCTGCAAAGCCGAAGCCAATTCCCAGGGCAGCAGCCGCCTAAAGGCCTTCACGTGGAACAGGCGGCTCGCCTGTCCGTCTGAGCAAAGGCGAGGACTGACTGGAAAAAGCCCGGCTTCGTCCGGGTGGACAGGCGAGCCGCCTGTTCCACGTAAGTTATGCGGGTAGCCATAGATGGAACCCATCTATACTCCCCGAGTGCCTCCTACCCCAGCATCCCGGCTGGCTTACATTGACTGGCTGCGCGGCTTGGCCTGCCTGCTGATGTTCCAGACGCACTGCTACGATGCCTGGCTCGCTGGCCCCGCTCGCAATTCAACTTTCTTCATGTGGTCGCAGCTCGGCGGCACATTCCCTGCACCGCTGTTCCTATTCCTTGCTGGAACTTCTTTCGCGTTAGTTACCGACAAGCTCGTGAAGAAGCGTCTGTCAGCAAATCAGATCGCAAAGACCACCATTCGGCGTGGCGCAGAAATCTTTGCCCTCGGATTGCTCTTCCGGATCCAGGAATTCGCGATCTCGCTCGGCTGGGCACCGTGGAGTGACCTGTTCCGCGTGGACATCCTGAATACCATCGGCGTTTCCATGATGCTGATGGGGGTGATGTGCTGGGCGGTGCTAAAAGCTTGTGGAGGTCGGACACCACCTTCGACTGCGCTCAGGGCAAGCTTGTCCGACCTTCCTGAGCAGGCACGTGGTGCGACGCGGGCAGGAGTGTCCGCGCCACACGAGCACTGGAGCCTGCTGATCACGTCGATTTTAGTCAGCGTCCCCATCGCGCTGCTCACTCCCCTCCTCTGGACCACATGGCGTCCGCGTTTCCTGCCCTGGCAACTCGAAACCTACATCAATGGCGTGCACAACCTCGGCGCTCCGCAAGCTTGGCTGTTCCCCATCTTTCCGTGGACCGGTTTCGCCTTTGCCGGACTCGCTTTTGGATTTATTTTGACGAGCGATTTTGCAAAGAACCTGCGGTCGCGTTTTTATGCATTCGCCGGTGCGGCGGGGATTGTGCTGATCTATCTTTCGAAGTTTCTCGATTCGCGGCAGTGGCAGCTCTATCCGGTGTACGACTACTGGCACACCAGTCCAAATTTCTTCATGATTCGAGTCGGCATGCTGCTTCCTCTCCTTGTTTTTGCCTATGCCTGGTGCCGCTGGGGACTGGGCCAGCGCGGATTCAGTCCGCTAATTCAGCTTGGCAATACTTCCCTGCTGGTTTATTGGGTGCACATCGAATTTGTGTATGGACGATTCAGCATCCTGCCCAGAAGAAGCTTAACGATCGCAGGCGCATCTGCGGGTCTGCTGATAATCTTTCTTGCAATGTTGGCGTTGTCACTGGCGCGAACCTGGACAAAAGGCCGCTGGGCGGATTTGCTCTCGTTCCGCGTGGCTTCGCGAAACGCGTGAGCTGCATACGGAGAACACATGGGACAGGCGGCTCGCCGGTCCAGCCGGACGAAATCTGGCCCAGATCACGACCTCCTCGTTTCACTCGGAGTGACAGGCGAGGCGCCTGTCCCACGTGAGTCGGGGTGCACTAGCTACTTTGCCGGCGCAGGTTCTGGCGTGCCGAAATTCACCTTGGGTACAGTTCGCGATCCCTCAGATGCTTCAAAATAGGCATTGTTCGGTTTGTACCCCATACTCGTGGCGAACAAGCTCGCGGGAAACTGCTGCACGTACGTGTTGTAATCCCGAAGCGTGTCGTTGTAGCGCTTGCGCTCGACGGCAATGCGGTTTTCAGTACCTGCAAGTTCATCCTGCAAACGCAAGAAGTTTTCGTTGGATTTGAGTTGGGGATAATTCTCCACGATCAGCAGCAATCGTCCTAGTGCACCATCTAATTGCCCATTGGCGGCAATTTTCTGCTCCGGAGTGCCGGCGGAAAGCAGCGCCGAACGCGCTTTCGCGATATCCCCGAACACGGTCTGCTCCTGTTTGGCGTAGCCTTTTACCGTCTCCACGAGGTTGGGAATCAGGTCGGCACGGCGCTGCAGAACTATGTCCACCTGCGACCATGCCGCCTTCACGCCTTCATTCTTTTGCACCAGCGTGTTCTTCACGTTGACGTACTTGCCGACGGAGAGCAGGATCAGGACCGCAATCGTTATAAACACAATGGCAAATTTGCTCATAGGTTTCCTCGAATTTTATCAACTGTTCGCAGAAGAACTCTGCATTGTATCCACGGCTGCCGCGACCTTTTCGATTGCATCCAGATATCGCGCAGCAACGTCCGCGGGTCGAAGCTGCTTCCGGTCTATTTTCTTGGCCCGCACGTCAATTAGTTGTACGAACCCGGAGGAATCGAAGTTCAACTTCGACCCTAACTCCTTGACTGCGTCGAGCGAGTGTTGCCGCCCAGCGTTGCCAAATTCAATCAGCACGTGCCGGAACAACGTTGTGAACGACGTCAACGACTGCAGCATCACTTCCCACAATTGTTTTTCATTGGTACCCGCCAACATTACGTGCTGGCGCAGCAGGAACAGTTTCTCACGCAACTCATATTCCAGCTGCGAGCGATGCAGGTGCATCGGAATCTCCAAGTTTTTCAGAACGTCGTCTCCCCAGAGCACGCGATAACGCTGCTTCATGTCCACAAACTCAATGGAAAACACGTCAGCTGTCCTCTTCAGCTCCTCCGGAGTGAGGACAAGTGGTGGGTGATGCTTCTTGCCTCGCCACCATTCCATCACCTCAGCGATCTTCGTCAGCGCGGCGAACGAAGCATCGCGCACCAGGCAAAGCAGATTCAGGTCCGAGTATTCCGGATGGAACTCTCCCTCGGCTGCGGAGCCGTACAGGACCACGCTCACTAGGTTCGTATCCGCTGCCGCCCGCACCCTCTCGACGAATTGATTAACCATTTCCTCGTGAGCCATTGCCCCTCCTACCAGCCCCCACTAGCTCCGCCACCGCCGGACATACCGCCGCCGCCGAAGCCGCCAAATCCCCCGCCGCCGCTCCCGCCACCAAAACCGCCGCCGCCCCAACCACCTCCGCTGCGGTATCCGCCACCCCAACCCGAAGTGCTGTTGAAGAGCAGCCACCAAAACAACACACGCCGCAGTGGCGTTGCCAATACGATGACCGCGATGACAATGACTACAGCAATGGCAGAAAAGGGAATCTGTTGCGGCCCGTCGTAGCCCCGAGGCATAGCGCGCGTGCCAGTCAGCTGAAAGCCGGCATCACTCGCAATGACTTGGGCCACTCGTTCAGACGTCAGCCTCACCGCGGCACTGTAATCGCTCTGTTTAAGCAAAGGCACGGCTTCACGCCAGAAGCCGCCGACTTTGCCGTCTGGAAGAATCGGCTCCAAGCCATAGCCAACTTCCGTTCGATACTTGCGATCTTTGACCGCGAGCAGAATCAGCACGCCACGATTGGTCTGCGTGGTGCCTAACCCCCACTGCTTGAACAGTTCAACCGCGTAGTCTTCAATCGAGTCAGAATCAGTCGAATTGATGGTCACAACCGCGACTTTCGCCTGGGCCTTCTGATCGAGTTGCCGGCAAACGTCATTCAACTCAGTCGTGGTCTGGGAATCGAACACATGCGCAAAATCGTTGACGTAGTTTGTGGCGTGGAGTTGCGAAACCGGTTCCGCCCACGTGAAGGCAGTCCCAAGCAGTAAAACTCCCACTAACCAAATTTGCGTTATACGTCGCATTGCTTGCTGATTGTATTAGAGCATTCAGGACGTTATTGTGATTCTCGTCACAACAGGCGGTCTCTCACACTTTGCAGAAAAGAAATCTATGACCGCGCGCTCGGCGAAATTGCCGTCGTAGCCGTTGCGCTCGCCGACGAATGAGCAGTGCCCGCCGTCTTCGGCCTCGACGAACGTGATATTCGGATTTGCGTCAATCTTCCTGCGCGTCTCCGGCAGAATGCGGATGAAGGGGTCGTTTGCCGCGCTGAGAATGTATGCCGGCACCGAAATGTTGTGGACTACGTTCGCCGCGGCTGATCGTGCGTAGTAATCGGATGCGCCATCGAATCCGCAATAGAAGGCGGTCACCTTGTCGTCAAAATCGCGCAGGCTCTTCAAATCACGTAAACGGGACAGATCGTACCTTCCCGGAAAGCACAGTGCCTTCGCGCGCATGCGGGCCTTCAGCCTCCAGAGAAAATATTGTTCGTATAGACGATTGACTGGAAGGTGCAAGGCGTCGGCAGAGGCCGCCAGATCCATCGATGGACAGATCGCCGCGACTCCTGCGAATTCGCGGGGACCATAACTTCCCCATTCGCCGGCGGTTTTCAGCACCAGGTTCCCTCCCATCGAGAAACCGCAAAGTGCAAATCGCGTAACGCCGTCGTTCTCGATCAGATGCCTGGCGACCGCGACCACGTCCGCTGATCGCCCGGAGTGGTAGAGGGTTGCAGCAAGCCCGTCAGTGCCCCCGCAGGTCCGCTGGTTCATCCGGACAACATTCACGCCGGCGGCGAGTCCCTTCTCCGCGATTCCCATCATGTACTTCGATTCGCTGGAGCCTTCCAGACCGTGGACCACAATCACGGTAAGCGGCGACTGCCTTTCAGGTTGCCAATGGCAGTGGCAGAGGACGCAAACACCTGGCTCAACTTCGACCAGCCGCTCTTCGGGCGCGGGCAGCGAGAACCGGCGGGGCAACAGAAAGCTCGCGATGGTCTGAACATGTCCGCCCGAAAGAAATCGCCGTGGGCGGAAGCCACTTCTTTCGGCAGTGGGGCTGGAAACCTTTGTAATCACTAGAGAAATTGTATCCGGAACCACTTGTACAGCGTTTCCGTGGGCGTTTTGAGAGCAACCTCACCGCCCTAGTGCCAATCTGAAAACTCAGAAAGATACGCAGGCTATCGGTCGAGGAGGTCGAAATGAAATATCGCAAAATGGGGAGTCTTGTTGCCGGATTCGCGCTTAGTACGACCCTGCTGGTCTCGACGCCGCCAAGAGCGTCTGCCAACGATGACGAACGCGCGGAATGCCGCAGCCGCGTCGAGAAGGCGCAAGAACATTATCGACATGAACTTCGCGAGCACGGCAAGCACAGCGCCAAGGCAGATGAAGCCAGAGGAAAACTGAAAGAAGAGTTCGAGAAATGCTGGACGAACGATCACGCCTGGTACGACCCGGATCGCCAGGAATGGCGCACCGATCGTGACTGGAACCACCACTATGATTGGGACCGCGACCGTGACCGCGATGATCACTGATTCCTGGCAATCCCAGGGCAGACAACAATGTCTGCCCTTTTCTATCTCTTTCTATATCTCAAAACCTGTGCGGCGATTTCGCTTGACCTATTTATCTGCTTTAACGCTCGCCCAGCGCGCACCGACAATATGAATGTAGAATCCTTAGGCGCTGCTTGACTCCTCTGTTGGAAAGCGAGAACCAGTCATGAAACGGCTCGTGATCACATTAATGGTAGTTCGCCTGTTCGGGGTGTTCGCGTTTGCCGCCGATCCAGGTCTGCATCTGGTCAAGACTTACAAGCTCGGCGGCGAAGGTGGCTGGGACTACTTGAAAGCTGATGCCGATTCGCGACGCCTGTTCATCTCGCGCGCCACCCACGTGATTGTGGTTGACATGGATTCGGGCAAACCCGTCGGCGACATTCCTGACACACCCGGCGTCCACGGAATTGCTCTCGCCAACGAGCTCGGTCGTGGATTCATTAGCAATGGCGGGGAAGGAAGCGTCAGCATAATCGATTTGAAAACCCTAGCTCTGATCAGCAAAGTGAAAGCTGTTGGCGAGAATCCCGATGCCATTCTTTTTGATCCTGCGACCAAGCGTGTCTTCACCTTTAATGGCAGAAGCCACGATTCGACAGCCATAGACGCCACAACGGGCGATATCGTCGGCAAAATTGCTCTCCACGGAAAACCTGAGTTTGCGGTGAGCACCGGGACCGGCGAGATCTTTGTCAATATTGAAGACAAGAGCGAACTCCTCAGGCTCGATCCTAAAAAACTGAAAGTCGAAAACCGATGGCCTCTCGCGCCCTGCGAAGAACCAAGCGGCCTAGCTATAGACATTAAGAACCATCGTCTGTTCGCCGGCTGCGACAACAAGATGATGGCGATAGTGAATGCCGATAGCGGCAAAGTGATTACCACTCTCCCAATCGGGGGCGGGGTGGATGCCAACGGCTTCGATCCTGACAGCGGGCTCGCGTTTGCGTCATGCGGCGAAGGAGTTCTCACCGTCGTGAGCGAGGAGACACCAGACAAGTTCAGCGTGGCGCAAAATGTCACGACCGAACGTGGCGCACGCACTATGACGATTGACGGAAAGACACATCAGATTTTCCTAGTCACAGCAAAATTCGGACCTCCACCCGCAGCAACTGCAGACCAACCGCGTCCTTGGCCAGCAATTTTGCCCGACACCTTTGAGGTGCTGGTGGTGGGCAAATAGGACATGATACTTCGTAACATGAAATCTCTTTTTCAGGGCTGCGCGGTGATCGTGTGTGTTGCAATTTTCTCCACTCCCGGCACGGCATATTCGGTATTGACCCACGAGCAGGTGGTAGATCTAGCGTGGGAAGGTCAAATCCAGCGCATGCTGATCGAGCGCTTCCCCCACGCAACACCCGAGGACCTTAGGCACGCTCACGCATTTGCCTATGGCGGCAGCCTTGTCCAGGACATGGGTTACTATCCGTTCGGCAAACAATACTTCAGCGACCTATTGCATTATGTCCGCAGCGGGGATTTCGTGAGCGCTCTTCTGAGTGAATCTTCTGACATCAACGAATATGCCTTCGCCCTAGGAGCGCTGGCGCACTACTCCTCAGATAACGTGGGCCATCCCGTGGTCAACAAAGTGGTAGCTCTGGAATTCCCCAAACTCCGCGCCAAGCATGGAAATGAGGTCACTTACGCGGACGATCCCAAGGCGCACATCCGCACCGAATTCGGATTCGATATGGCCCAAGTGGCCAAGAATCGTTATACGTCCGATCGCTATCACGACTTCATCGGCTTCGAGGTGGCTACGCCGTTGCTGGAACGAGCCTTTCAGAAGACGTATGGATTGAGCCTTGACGAGGTACTTGGCGGCGACGAAGATCTTGCCATCGGCAGTTTCCGCCGCGCGGTGAGCAAGTTCGTTCCAGAGATGACCAGGGTGGCGTTGCTGAATCGGCGCCAAGAATTGGTGCGCGAAACGCCAAATTTCGATCAGCGAAAATTTCGCTATCACCTTTCTCGCACCCATTACGAGAAGGAATGGGGAAGGGGATATCGTAAACCAGGGTTTCCAGAGCGTGTACTGGCTTTCCTTTGGCGGGTCATTCCTAAGGTCGGTCCGGCCAGGGCGCTGGCCTTTAAGGTGCCGAGCACGAAAGCCGAAGACCTGTACATCAAAAGTGTCAATCAAACACTTGACAACTACAACTCATTGCTGCGCCAAGTGCGCGGAGCCAATTTTGATTTACCCGATACAGACTGCGACACTGGGCGTCCCACCAGCGCGGCAGAGTATTCTCTCGCAGATAAGACTTATGAGCACTTGGTGAAAGACCTGGCTGCAAAGCACTACCTGCAACCGACCGCGGAGTTGCGGGCAAACGTCTTCGCCTTCTACTCAGACCTCAACGCGCCCTTCTATACAAAGAGAAACACGAAAGGATGGAACGCCACTGAACGCGCGCTACAGCAGCTTAAGGAGAAATGGCGGTGACGAGAGACGCGGATTGCAATCTGGCCAACCATTGGGTGGAGGCCTGGAACGCTCATGATCTGGACTTGATCATGGCACACTATGAGGATGCAATCGAGTTGATTTCACCAATTGCCGCCCGCCTTTTGGAAATATCTGATGACTTTGAGGCACTATCGTAGCCCAGCGAGTTGTACGCGGAGTTTGTGTGTCGCCCGGAATAGGGTGTTCTTAACGGTGCCTTCGGTGGTGTTGAGAATTACGGCCACGCTTCTCAACTGCAAACCTTGATAATGCTTTAGTTCAAAAACCATACGCTCGCGAGGCGAAAGGTTGCTCAACGCACGGGCGATGTGCTCCCGCAGTACGCGACGTGCCAGATTGCGTTCGGGACTTGCACTGACGCTGTGATCGGGTATGCGGTCGAGCAGCTTCTGCTCCTGTCCGTCCGGGGAATAGGTGATGGTCAATTCAACGGCTCGGGTGCGCTTCCTGCGAAGATGATCGAGGCAGAGATTTGTGGCAATGCGATAGATCCATGTATAAAACGAGCACTCGAAACGAAACCGGGCCAAATGTATATAGGCGCGCAGGAAAGCTTCTTGATAAATATCCTGGCCGTCCTCCTCAGAGCCAGTGAGGTGAGTGGTAAGGCGAAGGATCGCCCGGTCATACCGCTGTACGAGTTGCTCGAAGGCTGCTGTATTACCTTGTTGTGCTGCCCGAATCAGCTGTGCGTCTTCCGTACGACTGGGGCGATTTTCCCCGGCTGTGGACACAAGCGACAACACGCCAACGCCATTTACGTGGTCAGGTGCGCTGCGGATTTGGCTTGTTTCAGGCACGATACGTGTCCGATCAATTGATCTTGCGACTGCCGAACCGGTGCAACACCATCAGCGCAACATCGTCTTCGCGGCGCTGAGTTCGGGCAAAGTTCTCGACCGCAGCCAGCACGGAAAACAGCATGACACTAGGCTTACAACCTGAAAACGTCCGTGCCGCGTTCAGCAAACCTTGGCTTCCGAATTCAAACCCCATCTCATTCCTGCACTCAGGAATCCCATCGGAGTAAGCGAGCAGCGTATTGCCGGGGAGCAGTTGGGCGTTACCATTCGCAAATGAGGCCCTGCGAATCGCTCCTAGAACTGGGCCGCCTTCACGAAGCTCTTGGAACTCGCTGTTTTCACCGAGCAGCAGAGCGGGAGGATGTCCGGCATTGCAATACGTAAGATCGCCGTTTTCCAGATTGATTCGGGCTAGAAACAGCGTGGTCAAAGGAACGTCGAGGCCGGTCAGTAGCAGATCGCGATTGATCGCTGATAACGCAGCCGCAGGATCGCCGAGTGCCGGCATCTGTCGGCGAATCATCCCGACCACGTGAGTAAACCACATCCCTGCCATAAGACCTTTGCCCGCGATATCGCCGATTGCGAAGACGAGGTCGCCTTCGAGCTGCAGCAGGGTGATGAAATCGCCGGAAAGATGACGCACTGGAAAGATCTCGCTGGCGAATTCATAAGAACCGGCGTGAAGGTGGCGAGGGCCGCACAGTCTTCTCTGCGCTTGTGCGGCTTCGTAGATCGCGCGGCGCAGATCGTCGTGCTCGCGCTTTAGGCTGGCCAGCTGATCTTCGAGCGCATGATGGCGAGGGCGGATTCCCGCTTGCGTAGTCGCCGTAACGGCACTTCTTCTTCTGTTCTGGTAACTGCTACGAATTTGTGCAACGCTCGCCACGGTGATCTCCAACGAAATTGTTTGGTCAACTTACAAACTTGTAACCAGTGCCGTGCACTGTGAGAATGAAGCGAGGTTCTTCTGGCTTGGCCTCGATTTTCTGGCGTAGGTGGACGATGTGCGCATCAACCGTACGGGTAGTGGGAAAACGGTCATAGCCCCAGACTTCCTCAAGCAGGCGATCGCGGCTGAGGGTTTCGCCCTGATGGCAAAGAAAGTATTTGAGCAGCTCGAATTCCTTAGACGAAAAATCCAACTCTTTCCCGGCGCGAGAGACCTGGCAACTACGCAGATTCACTTCAACGTCACCGAACGAAACCCGCTCGTGGTCTTTGGGCACAGTCCGCGCCCGGCGCAGCACGGCCTTGACCCGGGCGAGCAACTCGCGAATGGAAAATGGCTTGGTGACATAGTCATCGGCGCCCAGTTCGAGTCCCACGACTTTGTCAAT
>Ga0209056_10001179_pt1 | contig 28665 bp, 27 predicted proteins | sample GraSoiAngelo_114_FD_185876 | JGI IMG/M metagenome (GOLD analysis project Ga0209056, IMG submission 185876) | Grasslands soil microbial communities from the Angelo Coastal Reserve, California, USA - 14_0903_13_40cm (SPAdes) (version 2) | ecosystem: Environmental > Terrestrial > Soil > Grasslands... | reverse complement strand
TCGGTCAGCTGGCGGGCGCGCTGGGCGTCGATGAGGCCGATGATGGGCAGGATCAGCAGCCGCTCGCGGACCGGCAACACGGGCGTGGACAGCTCACCGATGGCTTCCTGCTGCTCGCGGATCACGCGCTCGCGCTCCTGCACGAACCCCACGGCCACCGTGATCGCGATGCGGTTGGCGGCGGGCTCGTAGGCGTCGAGGACCCGGTTCAACACCTGAGAGTCGGCCTGGTACTTGGCGAACAGCGAGCGGGCGAGCACGTCGCGCAGGAGCAGCACGATGCCGACCACCTCGTTGGTCTCCACGCCTCGCGGGATGATGCGTTCGGACAGGCCCCGGGCGTAGGCCTGCAGCGCCTCGAGGGTTCCCGTCTCCAGGGCATCGAGGTAGTTGTCGTAGACGGACGTGGCTTCCGCGAAGATCTCGGCCCGGCTCATCGCGGTGAGCAGCCGCGCCTCGATGATCCGCTCCGCCCACTCGTCGCGAAGCCGGGTGCGACGCTGCCGAAGGTGCGCCACGAGCTCACGCAGGAGCACCCCCGTCGAGGCGCCGGTCGGCGGCTCCCCTCGTGGCTCGGCGGCCCGCCGGCCGGCCCTCGGGCGCCCGGACGGCGGGCGGGACGACTCAGCCCGCGCTTGGGACCGATGCGCTCTCATGGTCGCGGCCTCCTGGTGGGCCAGGTGCCTACGAATGCGTCCCCCGTGCCCACTGCTGCAAGCTGCTGCGCTTCCGTGAGCGTTACGCCATCCCCGACCCATTCGCATCATCCCACCCCTTCCCCGTCGGAGGAATCACTATCCTTGGTGATCGATCGCCCGGGTCTACCCTCCGTGATGCTTCCAACCTCACGTCCGGCCCGCGTGCGCCTTCGCGCTGTCGGCCGACAGAACGCCAGATGGCTCACGCTGCGGTGTGGCGCCGCCAACCGCTCGGCCACGGAGAGCGGCGTGGGCGCGGCGGCCGAGCCGTGGAGCCGCCATCCATGAGCCGCGTATGAAGTCCTCCATCATCTGGCGCGCTTGATCGTCGGTATATTGCTTCGGCGGCGTCTTCATCAGGTAGGCCGAGGGCCCCTCCAGCGACCCGCCGATCTCGCGGTCGAGCGCCAGCTTCGCGCAGCGCACCGCGTCGATCACCACCCCCGCGCTGTTCGGGCTGTCCCACACCTCCATCTTGACCTCGACGTTGAGCGGCACCTCGCCGAAGGTCGTGCCCTCCATCCGGATGTAGGCCCACTTCCGGTCGGTCAGCCACGGCACGTAGTCGCTCGGCCCGACGTGGATCGCCTCCGCTGGCAACGCGTAGTCGAGCTGGCTGGTCACCGCCCCGGTCTTGGAGATCTTCTTGGACTCCAGCCGCGTGCGCTCCAGCATATTGTAGAAGTCCATGTTGCCGCCGAAGTTGAGCTGGTAGGTCCGATCGAGCCGCACGCCGCGCTCGCGGAACAGGCTGGTCAGCACGCGGTGGACGATCGTCGAGCCGACCTGGCTCTTGATGTCGTCGCCCATGACCGGCAGCTTGCGCTCCGCGAAGCGCCCGGCCCAGTACGGCTGCGAGGCGATGAAGACCGGGATGCAGTTGACCAGCGCGCAGCCCGCGTCCAGGACCTGCTCGACGTACCACTTGGTCGCCATCTCCGAGCCGACCGGCAGGTAGTTCACCACCACGTCGGTCCCGGTGTCCCGGAGGATCTTCACGATGTTGGCGGTCGCCCCGGGCGCCTTCTTGACCTTGGTGCTGACGTAAGTGCCCAGCCCGTCGTGCGTCATGCCGCGGTCGACGCGCACGTTCAGCGTCGGCACGTCGGCAAACTTGATGGTGTTGTTGGGCGGCGCGAAGATCGCCTCGGACAGGTCGAGGCCCACCTTGCCCTCGACCACGTCGAAGGCGGCCGAGAACTGGACGTCCCGCACGTGATAGCCGCCGAGGTTCATGTGCATGAGGCCGGGGACGAACTCGTCTTCCCCGGCCGTCCGGTAGAACTCGACCCCCTGCACCAGCGACGAGGCGCAATTGCCGACGCCGACGATCGCAACCCGGACCGTTTGACCGTTCTTCATGTTGGTAGCTCCCCCAGCTCGGCTGGGTTGGTCAGTCCATGACGACCGTCCATCTTCCCTGGCACGCCTGCAGAGACTTCTCCGAGGGCGTAGTCTTCGATGAAATCGGCGATCAGCGCTCCGGCGCTCGGTACGTCTTGGTAACTTGGGAAATAGTTCAGATCCACGACCAGCGGCCCGTCCGGGCCTTCGATCACGTCCAGTCCGTAGAGGCCAAGGCCAAACAGCCGGCCACAGCGGAGCGCTATCGCCCGCACTTCGTCGCTGATTCCGCAGGGCCGGCGCCGGGCGTCCCCCAGCCGGGAGCGCGTACGTATCCCGAAGACTTCCTCGCCGACGACGTAGACCTTCACCTCGTCATACGCCGGGACATACTCCTGAATCACCACGGGCTCCGCCGGCCACGGCGCGTTCGTCAGCTCGGACGAGCTGCGCACGACCCGAATGCCTATGCCCCGTCCCCCATTGTACGGCTTGATGATCACCGGCTGCTCCTGGACGAGCGACCGCAGCACGGCGAGGTCCGCCGTCACCCACGACCGCGGGGTCGGAAGGCCCGCAGTCTGCATGAGCTGGACGGCCACAATCTTGTTTTGAACGGCAAGGCAGGCCGGGAAGGGATTGAGCAGGCGGCCACCGTGCATGTGAACGATCTCGGCCAGGCTCAACCACAACGCGGCGTGCGACTTCAGGATGTAGAGATCGTGCGACACCGCTATGCGATCGAGCGGTAAGACCAATTCCTCCCCGATCCCGATCTCGATATCGAGCCCTCGCTTCCGCAGAAGGTCGAAGGTTTCGACCAGAACGGGATTTGGCGCGACGGGCGTGCGCAACGCCAGCATGAAGTACATCCTGGTCCCCGAGATTGATCGGGGTGCGCTGCCGGAGCGCTTCGTCAGCATCGAGAGTCAGAACCTCCAGCGGAGCCGCTCTCGGACCCGGCCGCACCGGCGCGTCGTAATCCGGTCCGCTAATCCGAGTTCGAAGCCGAGTTGGTCGAAGGCCGCGTTACGCTGAGGTTAAGGGCACATGAAGCGGCGTCACAATCCGGTGAACGCAGGAATCGAGGAGGGGGAAATCACTGAAGGCAGGATCGGGATATCACCTAGGACCAAGGATCACCGGAGCACCTGGGTTCCGGCGTTCGGGGCTGGTGCAGCCCGCAACGGTCGCGTAGCGGCCGCGGGCGGCTACGCAACCAGCGGCTGTCCGCGCGCCACGTCGAGGCCGAGCGCGCGCAGGAGGCGATCGCGCACCATGGCTGCCGCCCGGTCGTGCTCGGCCGGATCCGGGCCGACGTGGATGCGGCCGCCCGCGATCATGTCGTGGCCGCCGGCGAGCTTGCTGCCCAGCACCTGCTGTAGCAGGTCGCCGGCGTTGACATCGCGCTCGATCGTCCGGATCGAGCAGTGGAGACAGCTGCCGAAGGTGCCGATGGCCGCCGCCCACGTCACCTGGTCGAGGCGGAGGAGGAAGTCCGCCACCTCCGCCACCATGTCGGGGTACCGCACGTCGCCGAGCAGCGAGACGACGACGGTGTCGTAGAGGACGGCGCGGTCGATCGCCTCGCGGAAGACACGGAAGTACTCGCGCGGCACGCGTGCGTTCTCGATCTTCGCCAGCCGCCGCTTGTTGGCGTGCGGGTAGAGGAAGTGGCTCGCCTCGATGTCGGCGGCCGTCGCCTCGCGCCCGAGGTCCTGTGTCTCGGCGGCGATGCCGTAGAACAGCGCGGTGCCGATCTTCGGCTCGATCGCCAGCTTCGACTCGCGCAGGTACTCGGTGAGGATCGTCGACGTCGCCCCGTACTGGTCGCGGAGGTCGAGGAACGGAACGCCAGGGTACTCGTCGTAGGCGGGATGGTGGTCGATGACGGCGGTCGGGACGAGCCCCTCGGGGAGCGAGTTGTTTGGCCGCCCGGGCTGCGTGTCCACCAGCGCCACCTGGGTGTCGCCGCCGAAGTGGACCTCGCTCACCGGTACCAGGGTGATGTTCAGGTAGGTGAGCATGGCGCGGTTCTCGGCGCGCCCGACGATGCCGCCGAGCGCGATGTGCGCTTCCTTCCGCAGCAGCTCGCCCACCAGGTACTTGAGTGCCGCAGCGCTCGCCAGCGCGTCGGGGTCGGGGTTGTCGTGCGGCAGGATGACGAGCGGCCCGGGACGATCGAGTACCTGGAGCAGGCTCGCCAGCGTTCCGCGATTGTTGTTGTTGGGGCTATCAGTCGGCATACCGGTCGCGGCGATCGAAAAAACAGGGAAAATTATGACATCGTTTCGCCGCCGCTGTCCACGCCGTCTTACGCGGTGCGGCACCGAGCGGCGCGCACCGCTGCGCCGGCCGCGAGGAGCCCGGCCAAGATGCCGTCCTCGTAATTGAATTCCGCGCTCTCGGCCAATGGCACGAAATCGTGCGGGTTGAGCAAGTCCTCCGCGGTGAGGTGCGGAACGAGGCGCCGGGCGAGCGCGAGCAGCTTGGCTTCTTGCTGCGCGGTCATCTCACCAAGGAGGCGCTCCACCTCGTCCCAGCTCACGCCCGCATGCTAGACCACCCCCGGCGGCGCGCAAGCTGGTGGCCTGTCCCTCGGCGCTCTGGTACGGTAGCGCGGATGGACGTCGCCGACCCCCGGCGGTTCTTCCTCGAGCGCTTCGGGCTCTCGGATCGCGGGCTCGAGCACGTGCTCGGCACGGCCCTCGAGCGGCGGGCGGATCACGCCGAGTGCTACTTCGAGTTCCGCGTGAACCAGACCGCGTCGCTGGAAGACGGCGTCGTCAAGAAGGCCACCCGGAACGTCAGCCAGGGGGTCGGGGTCCGCGTGCTCGCGGGGACGCGCACCGGCTACGCGTATTCCGACGAGGTCTCGCTCGAGCGGCTCGAGATCGCGGCGCGCACGGCGCGCTTCATCGCCGACGAGCGCGGGGGGGACCGCGCGCTGCCGGCCCCGAGCGGCCCGCGGGCGCCGCACGACCTCTATGCGCTCAGCGAGCCGCCCATCGACACCCCGGTGCCGGACCAGGTAGCGCTCCTCGCGCGGCTCGACGCCGTGGCACGCGCCGCGGATCCGGCGATCACCAACGTGCTGGCGGGCCTGGGCACCGAGCACCGCGTCGTGCTCGTCGTCAACTCCGCGGGCGTCTTCGTCGGCGACGTGCGGCCGCTCGTCCACCTGACGGTCACGTGCATCGCCGAGCGCGGGAAGAACCGGCAGCAGGGTACCTACGGCGGCGGCGGGCGGCTCCCGTTCTCCGCGCTCACCGACGGCCGCGCCGAGCGCTTCGCGCGCGAGGCGGCGCGCCAGGCGCTCACGAATCTCGAGGCGATCGCCGCGCCGGCGGGCACGATGACCGTCGTGCTCGGCCCGGGCTGGCCCGGCATCCTGCTCCACGAGGCGGTCGGCCACGGGCTCGAAGGCGACTTCAACCGCAAGCGCGTCTCGGCCTTCACCGACCGGATCGGCACGCGCGTCGCCTCGGAGCTGTGCACCGTGATCGACGACGGTACCATCCCGCTCCGGCGCGGCTCGCTCAACGTCGACGACGAGGGCACGCCCACGAGCCGCACGGTGCTGATCGAGAAGGGCATCCTGCGCGGCTATCTGCAGGACCGCCTGAACGCGTCGCTCATGGGGATGCCGCTGACCGGCAACGGCCGGCGCGAGAGCTTCGCGCACGTGCCGATGCCCCGCATGACGAACACCTTCATGCTGGCCGGCGAGGACGCGCCCGAGGACATCATCCGCTCGGTCGACCGGGGCCTGTACGCGGTCTCCTTCGGGGGTGGGCAGGTGGACATCACGAGCGGCAAGTTCGTCTTCTCCGCGAGCGAGGCCTACGTCATCGAGGGCGGAAAGGTCGGACGGCCGGTGAAGGGCGCCACGCTCATCGGCAACGGCCCGGACGTGCTGCAGCGCATCTCGCGCCTGGGCGCCGACCTCCAGCTCGACGAGGGCATCGGCACCTGCGGCAAGGACGGCCAGTCGGTCCCGGTCGGCGTCGGGCTGCCCACCGTGCGCATCGACGGGCTGACGGTCGGCGGCACGCAGGCCTAGGAGTCCGGGTGGACCTCCGCGACCTCGCCGGCAACCTCGTGGCGCGGGCGTGCGCCGCCGGCGCACGTGCCGCGGACGTGCTCGTGGGTGAGAGCGAGGGGCTGTCGGTCACGGTGCGCCTGGGCGAGACCGAGAAGCTCAAGCGCGCTCGCCAGCGGCGCGCGGGGCTGCGCGTCCTCGTCGGCGACTCGACCGCCATCGTCTCGACCGCGGACCTCTCGCCGGCGGCGCTCGACGCGCTCGTGCGCGACGCCTGCGCGCTCGCGCGCGCCACCGCACCCGACCCGCATGCCGGGCTCCCCGATCCCGCGGACCTCGCGCGCGAGCCGCCCGACCTCGACCTCTACGACCCGGCGATCGAAGGCCTGGAGCCGCCCGCGGCGCTCGCGCGTGCGCGAGAGGCGGAGGCCGCCGCGCTCGGTGTCGCTCCCGAGATCACGAACTCCGAGGGCGCGGAGTTCGGCGGCGAGGGAGGTCAGGTGGCCTACGCCTCGAGCGTCGGCTTCGCAGGCGCCTACAGCGGCACGCACTGGGGCCTCAGCGTCTCGCCGGTGGCGACACGCGACGGGACGATGCAGCGCGACTCCTGGTACACCGCGCACCGCAAGCTCGGGGCGCTCGACCCGCCTGCCGAGGTCGGCCGCGAGGCGGCGCGGCGCGCGGTGAGAAGACTCGGTGCGCGGCGCGTACCCACCGGCGAGTACCCCGTCGTCTTCGACCCCGAGACGGCGGCGTCGCTGCTGCGCCACCTGGCGGGTGCGATTGCGGGCCCCGCGCTCTACCGGCGCGCCTCCTTCCTGCTCGGCCGACTGGGCGAGTCGATCGCGTCGCCGCAGGTGACGGTCGAGGACGACCCGTTGCGCCCCGCGGCTCCGGGTTCGCGGCCGTTCGACGCCGAGGGCGTGGCGTCGCGGCGGCTCGTGGTCGTCGAGGCGGGCGTGCTCAGGAGCTACCTGCTCGACGCCTACTCCGCGCGCCGGCTCGGTCTCCGTCCGACGGGGCATGCCGTCCGCAGCTTCGGTGACGCCCCGGGTGCGGCGCCGACGAACTTCTTCCTGGCGCCCGGGCCACACCCGCCCGAGGCGATCATCGGGTCGATCGAGGCCGGCCTCTACGTGACGGAGCTGATCGGCTTCGGGGTGAATGGCGTGACCGGGGACTACTCGCGCGGCGCGGCGGGTCTGTGGATCGAACGGGGAGAGCTCACGTATCCGGTCGAGGAGATCACCATCGCGGGCAGTCTCCCCGCCATGTTCCGCGGCATCGAGATGGTGGGCAACGACCTCGTCTTCCGCAACGCCATTGCGGCGCCGACCCTCAAGATCGAGCGCATGACCGTCGCGGGAGCCTGACGGCCCTCTTTACTCTTCTTCCTCCTCCTCGTCGTCGTCGAAGTCCTCGTCGTCCTCGTCGTCCTCGAACTCGCCCTCCTCGTCGAAGTCCTCGTCGTCTTCCTTTTCCTTATCCTCGTCCTCTTCGCGCGCGCGGAGCAGATCACGCAGAAACGACGGTGCAGGCAGCCGTTGTGTCATGCCGAACCCCTCCTCCAGATGGGTGCGCGTTGCCTTGATCACATTTGACGCGTCCTGTCTATCGGTTTGCTCGATTCGGTGAGCCCGCCCGCACCGCGGGCGGTCAGGGGCTTTCGACTTCGAAGCCGAGCGACTCGATCATGGCCACGGCGTCCTGGTGGGCCTGGCCGGGCGTGGTGAGGTAGCCGTCGACGAAGATCGAGTTGGCGGCCAGCAGCGCGAGCGGCTGTGCGTCTCCGAGCGAGCGCTCCCGGCCTCCCGCGGCGCGGATCTCGGCCCGGGGGTTGGTGAGCCGGAAGAGCGCGAGGGCGCGCAGGCAGTCGGCGGCGGCGAGCGCGGGGCGGTCGCCGAGGGGCGTGCCGGCGATCGGATGGAGGAAGTTGACGGGCAGGGACGCGACGTCGAGCTCGCGGAGCGCGGCGGCGACGTCGACGAGGTCGTCGTGCGTCTCGCCCATGCCGACGATCACGCCCGAGCACGCCGCGAGGCCCGCGCGCTTGGCGCGCTCGACGGTCGCCAGCCGGTCGTCGTAGGTGTGCGTGGTGCAGATCGCGGGGTAGAAGCGCCGGCTCGTGTTGAGATTGTGGTTCACGAAGTCGACCCCGGCGGCTCGCAGCGCCTCGGCCTGACCGTCGCCGAGAATCCCGAGCGACACGCAGAGCTCGAGGGCGGGCAGCTCGGCACGGATGGCGCGGGCCGCCCGCTCGAAGTGCGCGATGTCGGCGGCGCTCGGCCCGCGCGCGCTCACCACCATGCAGTACCGCCGCGCGCCCCGCGCCACGGCCTGGCGTGCGGCCGCCACCAGCTCGGGAACCGGGCGCAGGCGGTAGCGGTCGATGTCGGCGCTCGACACCGCCGACTGCGAGCAGTAGCCACAGTCCTCCGGGCAGAGCCCGCTGCGCGCGTTCTTCAGGACACAGAGCTTGACGCGCCGGCCGAAGTGGCGCGCGCGCACGGCGAACGCGGCGGACAGCACCGCCGGGAGGTCGCCGTCGGGGCTGCGCAGGACGGCGAGCGCCTCGGCCCGCTCGAGCGGTCGGTCGTCGAGCGCACGCTCGGCCGCCGCCCGGTAGGGCCCGGCCTGCACGAGCGCCGCGCGAGGGTCGAGGGCCGGCATCGACCGGCCCCTATCCCGCCCTCCGCTCTTTCGCAACCTCGGCGTCCACCGCTTGACACGCCTCCGCGCCTCGGGCCACTATGCGTAAACAGTACGCAAACTCACCACCCAGGAGATCTCATGGACCCGCCCGCCGCCCCGACCGGCCCCGCGCTCGAGAGGCTGCTCGCTCCCCTCGGCGACTCCACGTACACGACCGACCGCTGCGCCGCGCTCGCGGACGTCATGGCCGAGATCCAGGCGCTCAAAGCCGAGCGCCGGGCCGTGATCCTGGCCCACAACTACCAGCGCCCCGAGATCTTCGAGATTGCCGACTTCGTCGGGGACTCGCTGGAGCTGGCGCGCCGGGCGACGCGCGTGGAGGCCGAGACGATCGTCTTCTGCGGCGTGCACTTCATGGCCGAGACCGCCAAGATCCTGAACCCGACGCGGCGGGTCCTGCTGCCCGATCTGCGTGCCGGCTGCTCCCTCGCCGACAGCGTCACGGCCGAGGACCTCGCCGAACGCAAGGCCCAGCTGCGGGCGATCTACCCGGACCTGGCCGTCGTCGGCTACGTCAATACCACCGCCGACGTGAAGGCCGAGTGCGACGCCTGCTGCACCTCGTCCAACGCCGTGCGGGTGGTCGAGGCCTTGCCGAGCGAGCACATCCTGTTCGTGCCCGATCAGAACCTCGCCGCCTATGTCCAGTCGCAGACCCGGAAGTCGATCATCGCGTGGGACGGGAACTGCTACGTCCATCATCAGATCACGCCCGAGCAGATCAGCGCGGTGAAGGCAGCGCTCCCCCGCGTGCAGGTGCTGGCGCATCCCGAGTGCCGCCGGGACGTTCTCGCACTCGCCGACGCCGTGCTCAGCACGAGCGGTATGGTGCGATATGCGCGCGAGAGCGACGCCCGCGAGTTCCTCGTCGTCACCGAGTGTGGGCTCTCGGATCGTCTGCTGCTGGAGGTACCGGGCAAGAAGTTCTACAAGAGCTGCAAGCTCTGCCACTACATGAAGATGATCACGCTCGAGGGTACGCGCGATGCGCTGCGGGACCTCGAGCCCGAGATCGTCCTCGCGGAGGACGTGCGGGTGCGGGCGGCTCGGGCGCTGGAGCGGATGTTCGAGCTCGGCGGATGACGGGGCTCCCGGCGTCGGCCGCCGCGCCGGTCGTCGCGGTCGACGTCGCGGTCTTCACGGTCCTCGCCGGCGCGCTCCACGTGCTCCTCGTCGAGCTCCGCCACGGCCCCTTCGCGGGTCGCTGGGCCTTGCCCGGCGGGCGCGTGGGGGTGGACGAGTCGCTCGACGCCGCGGCGGCCCGTGAGCTCGCGGCCCAGACCGGCATCCGCGACATCTATCTCGAGCAGCTCTATACCTTCGGGAGCCCCGAGCGGGACCCCGCGGGACGCGTCGTGTCGGTGGCCTACGTGGCCCTCATCGCGCACGGCGGCGGCGTCCCGCCGCGGCCCGCGGGCGACAAGTACGCAGCGGCTGCCTGGCGGCCGGTCGGCGACCTGCCGCCGCTCGCCTACGACCATGCCGCCGTGGTCACGACGGCGGCCGGCCGGCTGCGCGCCAAGCTCGAGTACACCAACCTGGTCTACACGCTGCTGCCGCGCGAGTTCACACTCGGCGAGCTGCAGGAGATGTACGAGGGGATACTCGGGCGGACGCTGGACCGCCGGAACTTCCGGAAGAAGATCCTTACGCTCCGACTGCTGCGTCCCGTCGGCCGCGTGCGCCGGGGGCCGCACCGCCCGGCGGCGTTGTATGCGTTTCGCCACCGGCGGCCGATGATTCTATGATTTCGGGGGGCCCGTGCGGTGCTCGCTCGCTTCGCTCGCTCCGCTCCAACGCCCGCGCGGCTCGCGTCGCGTGCCCCCGAACACGTCTCGTTCTCGCCGTGATTGCCGTCGTTGCACTGCCGGTCGCGGCGCGCGCCGTGGCGCCGACCTTCAGCATCGACTACGTGGTCACCATCGGCCGCAGGGACCCGGGGCGCGCGCACGTGCGCTGGCTGCTGGCGGGCATCGACGAGATCGAGGCCATGCGGCTCGTCTTCCGCGACGAGCGCACGACCCGGGTGACCGGCACCGGTACGCTCGTCTGGCACGACCGCACGCTCCTCTGGACACCCGGTGGGCCGTACGCACATCTCGCCTACACGGTGGCAATCGATCGCCGCCGGCCGCCCGGCGCGCACTTCGACAGCCACGCCGAGGGCGACTGGGTCGCGACGCGCGCCCTCCACCTCTTCCCGGAGATCAACGTGAGATTCCGCCCCGGCACCGTCGCGGCGAAGTCGCGGGCGCGGCTCGTCTTCCGGCTGCCGCGGGGCTGGCGTGTCGCCGCGGCGGCGCGCCGGCTCGCGGACGAGACCTTCGCGGTCGAAGAGCCGGCGAAGCGGTTCGACCGCCCGCGCGGCTGGTTCCTGCTCGGCCGCATCGCCCGGCACAGCCGGCTGATCGCCGGCCTGCCGGTGACCGTCGCCGTCGCGCCGGGCTCCGCGCTCGACGCGCGGCGCCTCCTCCGTCTCTACGCGCGCACCGTCCCCCTCCTCGTGTCCGTTCTCGGCCCACCGCCGCCGCGCCTGCTGGTCGTGAGCGCGCCCGATCCGATGTGGCATGGGGGCCTTTCGGGCGAGGATTCCTTCTTCGTCAACGGCCACATCCCGCTCCGCTCCGCGGACAAGACGAGCACCTACCTGCACGAGCTCTTCCACGTCTGGCAGCCCTTTCGCCCGAAGGCCGACGGGCGTTGGATCTCCGAGGGGCTCGCGGAGTACTACTCGCTCGCGCTCCAACATCGTGCGGGGCGGCTCTCCGACCGGAGCTTCGCGCGCGGCATCCGCCTGTTCGCCCGCTACGGCCGCTGGGGCGTCGACCTCTCGCGCACCCGCCAGCCGGCCGCGCTCAACAACAGCGCCCCGCTCGTCATGTACTGGATCGACCAGGAGATCCGGCGCGTGACGGATGGGCGTCGGACGCTCGACGACGCCGTGCATACGCTCGCCGACGAGCGGGCGCGGCTGTCGACGGCAAGCTTTCTGCGCGCCGTCAATCGGACCGCCAACCGCGATTTCACGCCGCTTTTCCGTCGCCACGTCTACCGCGGCGAGCGTCCGCCGGTGGCCATGATACGTGCCGGGAATTGACCGCCTGGCGCGGCGCGCGCACAATAGCCGTTCCGCGCATGGCTCGCTCCTCGCGTTTGGTCGTGGTGTCCAATCGTGCGCCGCTCGAGATGGTGCGCGGCCCGCAGGGCGTGCGCGCGCTGCGCACGGTGGGCGGCCTCGCTGGCGCCCTCGACGATGCGCTGCGCGCCCACGGCGGCACCTGGATCGCCTGGGTCGGCCAGCACGCGCACGACGAGCTCCGTCCCGAGACGACGGGGCTCGACTACCCGATCCGCGCGGTCCGCCTGAAGGAGCGCGAGGTCAGCCACTACTACGCGGGGTTCTCAAACCAGGTGCTGTGGCCGCTGTGCCACATGTTCCCGAGCCGCTGTCGCATCCAGCAGAGCTACTGGACCGCCTACCGGGCGGCCAACGAGCGCTTCGCGGCGGTCGTGCAGGCCAGCGTGGCGCCCGGCGACCTCGTCTGGATCCACGACTTCCATCTCTGTCTCGTGCCCGGGCTCCTGCGCTCCGCCGGCGTCCGCGCCCGGCTCGGCGTCTTCTGGCACATCCCGTTCCCGCCGCCGACCGTGTTCGGCATCCTCCGCTGGCGCGAGGAGCTGCTCGGTGGGTTGCTCGGAGCCGACCTGCTCGCCTTCCAGACCGACGCGGACGTCCGCAACTTCCTCGCCAGCGTGCGCCAGTACCTCGACGTGCCCGTGGTCGACGACCCGCCCAGCATCCGCCTCCCAGGGCGCGAGGTGCGGGTGGCGGCGCTGCCCGTCGGTATCGACTACGAGCGGTTCCAGGCCGAGGCCGCCGAGCCGGCAAGCCGCGAGCGCGCCGCGCGCCTTAGGCACAACCTCGGCAGCGAGGTGGTGCTGCTCGGGGTCGACCGCCTCGACTACACGAAGGGCATCGTCGAGCGGCTGCGCGGCTTCGAGCGCTTCCTCGAGCGGCAGCCCGAGTGGCGGCGCCGTGTCTGCCTCGCGCAGGTGACCGTGCCGTCGCGTGATCGGGTGCCGGAGTACCGGGAGCTCAAGCGGGCGGTCGACGAGTCCGTCGGCCGGATCGCCGGCCGCTTCACCTACGAAGGCCGCTCCCCGCTGCGCTATCTCTACACGGCGCTGCCCCGCGAGCAGCTCGTCGCCTACTATGCCGCCGCCGACGTGGCGCTGGTGACGCCGCTCCGCGACGGGATGAACCTGGTGGCCAAGGAGTACGTCGCCTGCCGCGCAGGCGCACCGGGCGTCCTGGTGCTCTCCGAATTCGCGGGCGCGGCGAACGAGCTGCGCGAGGCCGTGCTGGTGAACCCCTACGATCCCGAGGCGATCCGGCGGCGGATCGAGATCGCCGTTTCGATGTCCCCGGAGGAGCGGGCCCGGCGCATGCGCGCGCTCGACCGCCGCGTCGCGGCCCGCACGATCCAGTGGTGGACCGCGGCGTTCCTCGAGCTCCTCGAGAGCTCCGCGGCCACCATGGCGATGACCGCCTGAGCCCACCTTCCCGTGCCGACCGTCGCTCGCGATCCCTTCCGCTTCTGGACCCGGCTGACGCTGACCAAGCTCACCGGCCGCCGGGCGGCCGACCTCGCCGAGCTGGTCGAGCAGCTGCGCACGGTGCCGCCCTCGGTGATCTTCCACCACACGCATCACTTCCTCGTACAGCATCAGCACCTGTCGCCCGAGCCGCCCAACGACTTCGCGTTCTGGGTGACGAACGTGATCCAGGAGGACCAGCTCGGCGAGCGCCTGGCGGCGATCGACACGGTCCAGTTCGCGCACCTCCGCGAGCTGCGCGACCGCATCGTCGAGGTGATCGACACCTACCTCGAGCAACGCAAAGAGCTGCGCGCGGCGCCGGCCGGAGAGGAATTCCACTTCATGGATGCCGTGTCGTTCACGCTCCCCACGCGCTATCAGGCGTGGACGCTCGCCGAGTTCGCCGAGGCGCTCCGGCACGTCGGCAGCGCCACGATCGCCTATCATCTCTTCGAAGCCCGCCTGCGGGTCGGCTCGGACGACAACGACTTCTCGCGCTGGCTCGAGCAGGAGCTCGGCGAGCGGGAGCTCGCCCCGGCGATCCGCAAGCTCGACCCCTACACGCACACGACCGACGGCCTCCGGCAGCGCCTGATCGCGCTGATCGAGCAGCGCATCCGGGCGGAGACGCGCCGATGACCGGCGGCCTCGATGCCTACGCGCCGTTCGTCGGCAGCGGGACGATCGAGGAGCTCAGGCTCCTCGGCGAGCATCTCCGCGGCCGGCGAGTGCAGAACATCAACTCGACCGCGGTCGGGGGCGGTGTCGCCGAGATCCTGAACCGGCTGATCCCGCTGCTCCGTGAGGTGGGCATCGACGCACGCTGGGACGTCATGCGCGGCGGAGACGAGTTCTTCGCGGTCACGAAGGCGATCCACAACGGCCTCCACGGCAAGCCTGTGTCCCTCGGCGAGCACGACGTCGAGATCTTCCGGCAGACCACGGAGCAGAACCTTCGCACGCTCGAGCTCTCGGACGACATCGTCTTCATCCACGACCCACAGCCGGCGGGATTCATCCAGCGGCGCGCGCCCGGCTCCCGCTGGATCTGGCGTTGCCACATCGACCTCTCCTCGCCGTGGCCGGCGGTGTGGGATTTCGTGCGCGAGTGGGTCGAGCGCTACGACGTCGCGGTCTTCTCGGCGCCGCAGTTCTCGCGCACCCTGCCCATCGATCAGGTGCTCATCTCGCCGTCGATCGACCCGCTCGCCGACAAGAATCGCGAGCTCGACCCGCACACGATCGAGTCGGTGGTGGCGGGCCTCGGCATCGACCCGTCGCGCCCCCTGGTCACGCAGGTCTCACGCTTCGACCGGCTGAAGGACCCGCTCGGGGTGATCGAGGCCTTCAAGCTCGCAAGTACAACGACGCACAGCTCCTCCTCGTCGGCGGCTCGGCCACCGACGACCCCGAAGGCCGCGAAGTGCTCGCCGAGTGCCGCGAGCGCGCCGCGGGCAATCCCGACATCCACGTCGTCGAGCTGCCACCGACCGCCAACATCGAGATCAACGCAGTCCAGCGGGCGTCGACGGTGATTCTCCAGAAGTCGCTCCGCGAAGGGTTCGGGCTGACCGTCTCCGAGGCGCTCTGGAAGGGGAAGCCGGTGATCGCCGGCGCCGTCGGCGGCATCCCGCTCCAGATCACCCACAAGTACTCGGGCATTCTGACCCACACCGTCGAGGGGACGGCCTACTGGATCAAGCAGCTGCTCAACGCCCCCGAGTTCGCGCGCCGCCTCGGCGAGAACGGCCGCGAGCACGTGCGCCAGAACTTCCTGCTCACGCGCCACCTGCGCGACTACATGCTGCTCTTCCTCTACCTCGACCACTTGGGCGAAAGTCTGATCACGCTGGAGCCCGGCAGCCGTCGGTAGTCGCCGTCAGGCCGCCGTCCGCGAATCCTCCTCCCGCTCCTCCCGCCGCGCGCAGATGCGCAGGATGCGAATGCGCGAGAGCCCGAAGTGCGCGGCCAGTGCGCGGTGGGTCCAGCCGGCTTGACGGAGGCTGCGGATCTGATCGTCGCGCTCTGCCTTCAGGCGGCTCGCCAGGCCGCAGGAGAGAATCGAGACCTTCGAGACGCTGATGCCGAAGGTCTCCGCCACGACTCGGAGGGGCTGGCCGGAACGGATCATCTTCACGATGTCGTCCTCGGCGGGCCGATGGCGCTTCTCCCGCCGGACTACGCTCGGCTCCCCGCCGGCGAAGGGAATGACCGGCGCGTTGCGCAGCAGCCGCTCGCGCAACGAACCCGAATCGAAACCGATGCCGTCGCAGATGTTGTCGAACGAGAACGCCCAGCGCGCGTCGCGCGCGGCGACCCACTCGCGAGCATCGGCAGCCAGCTGCGCGCGCTCGCGGGTCGGACCGATCTCACCGGCCAGGCAGCGAATGCCGTCCTCGAGCACCGCGCGCATCAGGTCGCGCGCGCCGCAGGCGGGACCATTGCAGTGCGCGGACAGGTCGGAGCGGGGTTCTTGCAGTTCTCGTATCATCAGCGGACCGTGCTCCTTTCCTCGTCGTACTCTCTCAAGGTGAGTTTTAGACCGAAAGGTTGGGTGGATCGGCCAGATATATGCGGGACGTTTTGCAATGAAACCGGGGAGGAGAAAAGGACCTGGGTCCAGAATCCTGGACTTTGTCGGTGAGGGGGTTGCGAATCCGGTGCAGAATCGCCCTACGCCGCGCAGCGTCGAGATCCGGCGCGGGAAAAACCCCCCATGCAGACACGCGCAACGGGCTGGCATAGGATCGCAGTCAGCCGTGGAATCGGTTCCGATTTCCAGTCCTTGGCGCGACGTGGTCGCACCGCTCGCCGGCGATCGATCGCTGCGCGGTCTCGCGGCGATGAAGCGACTGCGCACCGATCAGCGCGAAGCGCTGCATGCGCGGCTCAGCGTCCGCGAGTATCGCCGCGGCGAGACCGTCTATCGCCCGGGCGGTCATGCGCGCAGCCTGTACGTCGTGCTCGCAGGTGTGGCGCGCCTCTCGATCCCGGCCCCGAACGGTCGCAGCGTGCTGATCCATCTCCTGCCGGCGGGCGAGATCTTCGGTCACACGGCGCTGGTCGACGGCGGCGCGCCGCACATCTTCGAGGCAGCTGCCTACACCGACCTCCGGCTCGGCCGCGTAGCGAGCGACGATTTCTTCGAAGTCATGGCCGGCGCGCGCGCGCCCGAGGTGCGCGCGCTGGTCTCGATGCTCACCGAGCGCTGGATCAGCCTCGTGCAGCGTCTGGCGCGTTTTCTCGCGCAGGACCTCCAGGCGCGCGTCGCGGCGTCTCTCATCGAGGTCGCGCGCGGCTTCGGCGTGGAGGACACGCGCGGCCACATGCTGTCGCTCCGCATCACGCAAGACACGATCGCCGACCTCTCGGCGGGCAGCGTCCGCAAGGTGAACGCGGTGCTCCGTCGTTTCGAGCGCGACGGGCTCGTCCGCAAGGAGCACGGACGGATCGTGCTTCCGGACGTCGGCGCGCTCGAAGCGCTCGCGCTCGGGGGCTGACACCGTCGCGCGGCTCGCTTGCCCGTCCTACCGGCGTCAGGTAGAGAAGAGCGCGCCCGAGCCATGGCCACCGCTTCCCGCATGCGGCCGCCGGCAGGCAGCAGGCCGCGCGCTGCGAGCCCGAACCTGACCGCGTTGCTCGTGCTCGACGCGCTCCGCACGTGGGTCATCCCGGCGGCCGCGAGCGCCATCATCGTCGCCGCCGCGGCGCTCTCGGCGGCGGGGCTGGTGTCGGGCGCCGGGGCTCTGGCGTGGGCGATCGTCGCGGCGCTCGTGCTGCTGCTCTACATCGGCGAGCGCCCGCTGCTCGCGCCCGACGCGCCCCGCCGCGACCAGCTCCTGGGGGCGGCCGTCGGCCTCGTCTGGCTCGCCGTCTGCTACCTCCCATTCTATACGCGCATCTTCCCCGGGGCGCCGCTGGTCGATGCGGTGGAGGTCAAGGCGAACGGCAGCGGACTACCGGTGCATATCCCGGCCGCCGGGCACCGCGCGATCGACCTCGTGCTCGAGGGCAAGCTGCCGCCGAATCCCACCGGGGGTGCCCAGCCGCCCGTGCACTATCGGCTGACGCTCGAGGGCCAGGGCGTCCGGCGGGTCGTCGAGGGGCAGTTCGAGGACACCCTCAAGACGCAGCGGCTCGGCCGTCGCGGCACCACGGTGGTGCATCAATCGCACAACTCCGAGCTGCGGGTGCTCCCGAATCCGGGCGCCCAGGACCTCGCCGTCACGCAGCTCACCCTCGAGCCGGAGAGCGCGCCGGCCGTCACGCTGTCGGCCTTCGCGCACCCCCTGCCCGGCCCCGTGGTCCTCGGGCTCGCCGTCGCGACGCTGCTCGCCGCCATCGTTGCCTTCGACCGCCTCGGTGCCGTCGCGGAGACCGATGGCGCGCTCACGCTCGCTACGGCGGCGGTGATCGGTGCGGCGATCATCTTCTGGACGAGCAACGCCGTGCATCCCGACTTCCGCACCCTCGTTGGCTCCGCGATCTTCGGGGGCCCGGTGGGGTTCGCGGCCGGCGCCCTCCTCTGGTGGGTCGCCAAGAAGCTCATTGCCCGACCGGCGCCCTGAGGCGGGCGGCCGACGCCGCCGGCTCTTCATCCTGGCGACGATGGGGGTCGGCCTCGGCCTCCTCGTCCTGCTCGTACTGCTCTCCGACGGCCGGGAACTCCTGCGCACCGCGGCGAGCATCGAGCCCGCGCTGCTGACAATGCCGGTCGCGCTGACGGTCCTGTCCTACGCCGCCATGTCGCGCTCCTACCAAGGGATCGCCGAGGCGGCCGGCTGCCGCCTCGGCTTCGGCGAGTGGCTGCGTATCACCTTCGTGTCGAACACGGTCAACTACCTGGTGACCAGCGCGGGGCTCTCGGGCTTCGCCGTGCGGATGTACCTCCTCTCGCAGCGCGGCATTCCCTCGGGACGCGCCGTGCTCATCTCGCTCGTGCAGACGTTTCTCACCAACTTCACGCTCCTCTTCTTCATCGCGATCGGGTTCGTCACGCTCATCCTGCGCCACCACCTCGAGCCAGCGGCGCTCGGCGCGGCCAGCACCGGCGTGGCCGTGTTCGTCGGCCTGCTCGCCTACGGGAGCGTGCTCATCTACCATCGGCGGCTCCGCCGCCGCACGCTGCTCTTCCTGGCCGATGCCGCGCATCGCGTCCTGCGCCGGCTGGCGCCGCGCTGGACTCCCCGGCGCGTGGGGCTGTGGCGCTTCCAGCACAACCTGAACGAGGGGCTCGAGTTTCTCTTCTCGCGCAAGGACCGGATGCTCGGTCCGGCGGCGTGGATCACGCTCGACTGGGCGCTCACCATCGCGATCCTGTGGAGCGCGTTCCGCTCCGTGCACTACCCGATCGCACCCGGCCTCGTGGTGATCGGCTTCGGCGTCGGCATCCTCTTCTCGCTCGTGTCCCTCGTGCCCGGCGGGCTCGGCGTCATGGAGGGCTCGATGACCGCCGTGTTCGTGAGCCTCTCGGTGCCGCTCGAGCCCGCCGTGGTCGCCGTGCTCATCTTCCGCCTCGTGTACTACGTGATGCCGTTGCTGGTGAGCGTCGTGTTCTTCCATGGCGTGATGCTGCAGGCCGCTCGCGGCGTCGCCAGCTCGGCGCGCCCGATCTCCTCGCGCGTTTGACAGCCCCCGACCCCGCCGATACTGGTCTGAGCCCATGATCGGCGCGGAAGCGGCGCGCGCCCCGGCGCCCGCCCAGCGGGGGGCGCTCGCGTTCCCTGGCGTGCAGGCGCTGCTCGAGGGCCTCGGCGAGATGGCGCTGCTCAGCCGCGACGCGCTTCGCCAGCAGCTCGCGCGGCCGCCGGAATGGCGCCTCGTCGTCGATCAGCTGGAACAGATCGGATGGCGGTCGTTGTCGATCGTGAACCTGACCGCGCTCTTCACGGGCATGGTGCTCGCGCTCCAGCTCGGGAACTACCTGGCCCGCTTCGGAGCGAAGATGTTCGTCTCGCGCATCGTCGGCATGTCGCTCGTCCGGGAGATGGGGCCCGTCCTGACCGCGCTGATGATCGGCGGCCGGGTGGGGGCGGGGATCACGGCGGAGCTCGGCTCGATGGCGGTCACCGAGCAGATCGACGCGGTCCGCGCGCTCGGCGCGAGCCCGATCCGCAATCTCGTCCTGCCCCGCATGCTCGCCATCCTCGTGATGCTGCCGGTCCTCACCGTCGTCGGCGACCTCGTCGGCGTGCTCGGCGGCCTCTTCATCAGCGTGACCGAGCTGCGCGTCGGGGCCGACTTCTACCTGAACTCGCTCATCCAGGTGCTGCTCCTCGGCGACGTCGCCTCGGGGATCGGCAAGTCGTTTTTCTTCGCCTACTTCATCGGCATCATCGCGTGTCGCAACGGGCTCGGCACCACAGGTGGCGCCGACGGCGTCGGCCGCGCCACGACGGCGACGGTGGTCGCCGCCTCGATCACGGTGCTCGTCTCCGATTTCTTCCTGACCAAGCTCTTCCTGCTCACGTGATCACTGCGCGCTACATCCGTTGCGCCGGGCTCGAGAAGACCTTCGGCGGCAAAACCGTGCTGCGCGGACTCTCGATCGACGTGCTCGCCGGGGAGACACTCGTCATCCTCGGCGGCAGCGGCTCGGGCAAGAGCGTGCTGCTCAAGCACATGAACGGGCTGCTCAGGCCGGACGCCGGGGGGGTCGAGGTCGACGGCCAGGCGCTCGGGCCGCTCGGCGAGGACGAGCTCCGGCCCGTGCGGCGGAAGGTCGGCATGCTGTTCCAGCAGGGCGCGCTCTTCGACTCGCTCACCGTCGGCGAGAACGTCGCCTATCCGTTGCGCGAGCACCGGCTGCTGCCGCGCGACGCCATCCCGGGGCGGGTCCGGGAAGCGCTCGCCATGGTCGACCTGGAAGGCACCGAGTCCCTCATGCCGGCCGAGCTCTCGGGCGGCATGCGCAAGCGGGCGGCCCTGGCCCGCGCGCTCGTGCTCGAGCCTCGGGTCCTCCTCTACGACGAGCCGACGACGGGCCTCGACCCGGTCGTCGGCGCCAAGATCAACCATCTGATCCGCGACTTGCAGCGCCGGCTCGGGCTCACCTCCGTGGTAGTGACGCACGACCTCGCGAGCGCCTTCTTCGTCGCCGACCGCATCGCGTTCCTGCACGAGGGCTCCATCCGCTTCATCGGCACGCCCGAGGAAGCGCGCGCCGCGCGGGATCCCCGGCTGCACGAGTTCCTGACCGCCGCATGAGAGGGCGCGCGCGATGAGCATGCCGAGACCGGGCGTTCAGACCACCAGGGTCGGGTTCCTCGTCTTCGTGGCGCTCGCCATCCTGGTCGCGACCATCATGTCGCTCGGGGGCGAGCAGAAGTTCTGGGAGCGGAAGGTGCAATACGAGGTGCACTTCGCGCGCACGAACGGCCTCCAGGTCGGCGCCCCGGTGAGCCTGACGGGCGTGACGATCGGGTCGGTCGCCGAGATGCGCTTTCCGCCCGACCCGACGGCGAGCTACATCCAGGTGCTGGTCAACGTGCTCGGGGACGCGACGCCGCGCATCCACGAGAACAGCGTCGCCACCATCCGTACCTTCGGCCTCCTCGGCGACCGCTACATCGAGCTCTCCGCCGGCTCGCCTGACTCGCCGCCGCTGCCACCGGGCGCGCTGATCTCGTCCATCGACCCCGTCGATTACGAGGCGGTGCTCGGGCAGAGCGGCGACATCGTGACCAACGTCGTCGAGGTGACCGCCTCGCTGAAGGTCGTCCTCCAGGCGATCGAGCGCGGCGAGGGGCTCCTCGGCGCGATGGTACGCAACCGCGAGCTCGGCGAGTCGACGCTCGTCGATCTGCAGCGCACGATGGCGAACGTGCAGGACACGACGCGCTCGCTCGAGGACATCCTCCAGCGCCTGAACCGCGGCGAGGGCATCCTCGGGCGCCTCACGCGCAACACGCGAGAGGTGGACGAGCTCTTCGCGCGCGTCAACCATGCCGCCAAGTCGCTCGACGAGATGAGCGACCGGCTGAATCGCGGCCGGGGCACCGTCGGCAAGCTGGTCGAGGACGAGGCATACGCTTCTCGGGTCCTCGGCAATCTCGACGCTGCGATCCGGGATCTCAAGGACGTCGCGGAGAAGCTTGACCGCGGCGAGGGAACCCTCGGCAAGCTCGTGAACGATCCCTCCCTCTACCACGAAGCGAAGGCGCTGGTCGGCGGCGCGCGCCGGAGCTGGCTGCTCGGCGTCTACAAAGGCGTCTCGGGGCTCTGGCCGTTCGGCGGTGGCGGGGCCGAAGCGCCACCGGCCCAGGCGCTCGGCAAGCCAGCCGAGCGGTGAGGGCGAACGCTTGCGTTTCGCCTCTCGCCGCGTACGATCCCGGCGCCCATGACCGTCTCGTGCCCGCGCTGCGGCACCCGGTACCGGCTGCCGCCGCGGTCGAAGCTCGGGGCCAACCCAACGTACCGCTGCGTCCGGTGCCGGCAGGTCTTCGCGGCCGACGCGGCGGCGGAGGCGCCCGCGCTCGAGGACGAGGTGGAGCCCGGGGACGATGACGACACCTTCACCTTCGGCGGTGCGCCGGAACGGGACGACGCGCCCGAGCCGGACGACACCCCGGCTCCGGCCCCGCGCGCAGCGCACGGGCCACCTCCGCCCGTGAAGAGCCCGGCCCGCTTCGCCGTCCGGACCGTGATCGGCGTGACGCTCCTCTACGCCCTCCTCTCCATCTACCTCCACACCCACCCCGACGCCGTGCGCGGCGTCCTCGGCCGTCTGCCGATGATCGGCACGTCGCTCGCAGAGAAGCGGCTCGACCCCGCGAGCATCCAGCTCGCGAACGTGCGCGGCGAGTACCAGCGCGTGAAGGGCGACCAGCTGGTCTTCGTCATCTCGGGCACCGCCATCAACAACGCGCCGGTGGCCGTGCGCGGCGTCCAGATCGAGGGCCGGATCAGGGGCGCGGAGGAGCAGCGCCAGGTCGTCTTCTGCGGCGCCGCGCCGCGCGACGTCCGGGATCTCTCCGTACGGGAGATCGCGCTGCTGCAAACGCTCGAGCCGCCCAAGGACTGGACGGTGGCGCCGGGCGAGCAGACGACCTTCCTCGTCGTGTTCGTCGGACCGCCGCTCGACCTGCGCGAGTTCGCAGCGGAGGTGGTGGCGGTGCAGGGCCAGCCGAGGCGCCGCACCCAGCAAACCTGACGCCCGCGACAGGCCGGCACGCGAAGACGCTAGCTAGCTAACCATCACTCCCGCGGAGTGCCGCTACGGCTTCGCCTTGGCGTCGGGCTCGGGCTTCTCGGGCGTGACGTCGATCTCCGGCGGCTCGCGGAGCCCCTTCTTGAAGGCCTGGACGCCCTTGCCGAGGCTGCCCATCACCTCGGGCAGGCGCCCCGCCCCGAACACGACCAGGACGATGACCAGCACGACGAGCAGCTCACCGATGCCCATTCCAAACATGCCAGGGCGATCATAGGGGAGCGCTCCGGTCGGGGCAAGCCACCGAACGCCGTTTGCGCCAGCGGGGGCCCCTTCCTATACTCGCGACCCCTGATGCCGCGCACGTACCGCGAGGCGTACGAGCGCCTCCTGCCACTCGTCGAGAAGCCCGGCCGCTACCTCGGCAACGAGCGCGGGGCGGTGCGCCGGGACCCGTCTCGGGTGCGGCTCCGGTTCGCGCTCGCCTTCCCCGAGGTCTACGAGATTGCCCAGTCCCACCTCGGCCTGCAGATCCTCTACGACATTCTCAACCGCCGACCGGACGTCGCCGCCGAGCGTGTCTACGCTCCGTGGCCGGACATGGAGGCGCTGCTGCGCGCGCGCGGGCTGCCGCTCGTGTCGCTCGAGAGCCACACCGCGCTCCTCGACTTCGACGTCGTCGGCATGAGCCTGCAGTACGAGCTCACCTACACGAACCTCCTCACCATGCTCGAGCTCGGCCGCGTCCCGCTCCGCACCGCCGAGCGCGGACCCGAGCATCCCCTGGTGATCGCCGGCGGCCCGTGCGCCTTCAACCCCGAGCCGCTGGCCCCTTTCCTGGACGGCGTGCTGCTCGGCGACGGCGAGGAGGCGGTCGGCGACATCTGCGACGCGGTGCTGGCCCACCGCCGCGACCGCCCGGCGCTCCTGCGCGCGCTCGCGGGCATCCCCGGCCTGTACGTGCCCGCCTTCTTCGAGCCGCGCTACCACTCCGACGGCACGATCGCCGAGGTGGTCCCCGTCGATCCCGCCCGCCCGCGGGTCCGCAAGCGAGTGCTCGTCGACCTCGACCGCTTCGCGCCCCCCGCGAACCCGGTCGTGCCGAACCTGGGCGTCGTGCACGACCGCGCGAGCATCGAGGTGATGCGCGGCTGCGTGAAAGGCTGCCGCTTCTGCCAGGCGGGATACGTCTACCGCCCGCTGCGCGAGCGGAATCCCGAGCGGGTGGTCGAGGACACCACCCGGCTCATGGCGCGCACGGGCTACGAGGAGGTATCCCTCCTCTCGCTCTCGACCGGCGACTACAGCGGCGTGAACCCCGTGCTCAAGGAGCTGATGGACCGGCTCGCGCCCGAGCGCGTCGCGGTCTCGCTGCCCTCGACGCGCGTCGACGCGCTGTCGCCGCGCATCCTCGAGCAGATCCGGCGCGTGCGGAAGACGGGCTTCACCCTCGCGCCCGAGGCCGGGACGCAGCGGCTGCGCGACGTGATCCAGAAGGAGTACCGGGAGGAGGAGCTCCTCGAGGCCGCGCGGCTGTTCGCGGACCTCGGGTGGCGGACGCTGAAGCTCTACTTCATGATCGGGCTGCCGAGCGAGACCGAGGAGGACGTCGTCGGCATCGCGGAGCTCGCCGCACGGGTGGCCGCCGCGGCGCGCGGGCGGCTCGCGGTCACGGCGAGCGTGTCGACCTTCTGCCCGAAGCCACACACACCCTTCCAGTGGGCCGGGCAGCTCTCCCTCGAGGAGACGCGTGCGCGCCACGGGCTCCTCAGGCGTGAGCTCGGGCGGCGGCGGATCGCCTTCCGCTGGCACGACGCCGAGCTGTCGTTCCTCGAAGGCATCTTCTCGCGCGGCGACCGGCGCCTGGCCGGGGTGCTCGAGACGGCCCAGCGGCGGGGGGCGCGCTTCGACGGCTGGTCCGACCGCTGCCGGATGGACGTCTGGCGCGCGGCGCTGGCCGAGCACGGGATCGATCCGGCCGTCTACCTCCGCCGCCGGCCGCTCGGCGAGACGCTGCCCTGGGACCACCTCGACGCGGGGCTCGCCAAGCGCTTCCTCCTCCAGGACCTGGCCCGCGCGGTGCGCGGCGTCCTCACCCCCGACTGCTCGATCGAGCGCTGCACCTACTGCGGCGCCTGCGACTTCAAGGCCGTGCGCAACGTCGACTACCATCCGGAAGGCGCCAAGGGGGGCGAGCACCGCGGGCGAGGCATCTCGCGCTGGGCCGAGCTGGCAGTCCCCTCGGACGCGAGCGACGCCCTCCCCGCGTGGGAGACCCGGATGTGGCGACGGATTCGGGCGCGCGTGGCCGAGCGGCGGCCAGCCGCAAGCCTGCGCGGTGGGGTCGACGCCGCTCCCCTGCCCGCGGCGCTGGCCTTCACCGAGGGAGTGGCCGAGGGCCCGAGCCCCGGCGAGGGCAACGCGGAGGAGTGGCTCGGCGCCGTCCCCTCCTCGCTCGCGCCCGGGGCCGCCGGGCCGCCGGCCGTCCAGCGGATTCGCCTCCGCTATCGCAAGTTCGGGCCGGCCCGCTTCATCGGCGCGCGGGAGCTGGGCACGACTTTCCTGCGTGCCGCCCGCCGGGGCCGGTTGCCGGTGGCGTTCTCCCAGGGTCATCATCCGTTGCCGCGACTCTCCTTCGGACCCGCGCTGCCCCTCGGCGTGTCGAGCGACGACGAGTACGTCGACCTCGAGCTGACCACGCCGCTCGACGCCGAGGAGGTCGCCGCCCGGCTCGCCGCCGAGCTGCCCGACGGGCTCGAGCCGGTGGCCGCGTCAGAGGTTCCCCGTTCGGCGCCGAGCATCGAGTCGGAGATCGAGTCGATCACGTACACCGTCGACCTCGCCGCGCTCGACGCGCCCCCGCCCCCCGCCGCGGTGGCCGCAGCCGTCGCCCGGTTCGCGACCGCGCCGACCGTGCCGGTCATGAAACGTGGCAAGTCGGGGGAGCGGACCGTCGACGCCCGGCGCTTCGTCCGCGCCCTCGAGCTCGCCGGTCCCGACCGACTCGTGGTCGAGCTCGGGGTCGGGCGGGAGGGGACGCTCAAGGCCGGCACGCTCGTCGGGGAGCTGCTCGGCCTCGCCGCCGACGCCTCGCCGGCGCTCCGCGTCCACAAGGTCGCCACCCGTTTCCGCGCCGCGGCCGAGCCGGCCGCGGCTGCCTCCGCCTAGCGGCCACGCCGGTGGCCAAGCACATCCTGATCAACGTGGTCCCCTGGGAGGCCCGGGCGGCGCTCCTCGAGGACACGACGCTGGTCGAGCTGCACATCGAGCGCGGCCGCGAGCCCGGCATCGCCGGCAACATCTACAAGGGCAAGGTCGTGCGCGTGCTGCCCGGGATGCAGGCAGCCTTCGTCGACATCGGCCTCGAGAAGGCGGCTTTCCTGCACGCTTCGGACATCCCCGGGGAGGAGGAGCTGCCGCCCACCCTCGCGCAGGAGGGGGAGGTCGAAGCGGCCGAGGTGGCGCCGCCCGCGGCGCGTGAGATCCGTCCCATCGAGGAACGGGTCCAGAAGGGGCAGGAGATCCTCGTCCAGGTGGCCAAGGAGCCGATGGGCACGAAGGGTGCTCGCGTCACGTCGCACATCTCGCTTCCCGGCCGGTACCTCGTCTACATGCCGGACACGCGGCACATCGGCATCTCGCGCCGCATCGAGGACGCGGCCGAGCGCGACCGTCTGCGCGCGATCGTCGAGGCCGAACGCCCGCCCGAGGGTGGATTCATCGTCCGTACCGCGTGCGAGGGGGTGACCAAGCGGGAGATCCACGACGACGTCCGCTTCCTCGGCCGCCTCTGGGGCCTGGTCCACAAGCAGGCCGCGGCCGCTGGCGCGCCGGCGCTGATCCACCAGGATCTCGACCTCGTCCTGCGCGTCGTGCGCGACCTCTTCACCTCGGACGTGGAGCGGCTGACGGTCGACTCGCCCGAGGAGCACGCGCGCGTGCTCGAGTTCGTGAAGGGGCTCATGCCGAGGCTGGCGCCGCGCGTCCACCTCTACGAAGGAGTGACGCCCCTCTTCGAGCAGCACGGCGTCGAGACCAAGATCGCCCGCGCGCTCGAGCGCCGGGTGTGGCTCAAGTCGGGGGGTTACCTGATCTTCGAACAGACCGAGTCGCTGACCACGGTGGACGTCAACACCGGACGCTACGTCGGCAAGAAGAACCAGGAGGAGACGATCCTGCGCGTCAACCTCGAGGCGGCAAAGCAGGTTGTCCAGCAGCTCCGGCTGCGCAACATCGGCGGCATCATCGTGATCGACTTCATCGACATGGAGAAGGCTGCCAACCGCAAGAAGGTGTTCGACGCGCTCCAGGAAGCGCTCCGCAAGGACAAGGCCCGCTCGAACGTGCTGCGCATCTCGGAGCTCGGCCTCGTGCAGATGACGCGCAAGCGCACCCGCGAGAGCCTCGAGCAGCTGCTGACGAGCTCCTGTCCCCACTGCGGGGGCATGGGGCGCGCGCGCTCGGTCGAGACGCTCGCCTACGACGCGCTGCGCCGGGCGCTGCGCGAGGCCGCCCTCCATACCAACTCCACCCGCCTCGCGCTGCGCGTGCACCCCGAGGTGGCGGCCTACCTGACCGTGCACGAGCGGACGAGCCTGGAGGCGCTCGAGCGGCAGGCGGGTCGAGCGGTCGCTGTCGAGCCCGTGCCGGAGCTCGGCCGCGAAGAGGTCGAGGTACGGCTCGGTGGCTGACCGGGGGTGCAGCTTCGCCGCGCAACCCGCGCGCGCCGTCGGTGTTGGCGGGCCAGGAGGCTCCCCAATGAAGAGGCTCTGGCTCGTGGTCGGCGTGTTCGTCCTGGGGTTGGGTGCCATCGCTCGCCCGTTGCCGGCGGCGGCCCAGCAGGTGGTGGTGCTCGGAGGGCCGACCTTCGCGGTCACCTCCCAGCCGTGCTCGGCCTTCACGCTGTACGCGCCCTACGGCGGGTATGACCCGTGGGCGCCCCCCGCGGCCACGCTCTTCACGGCGCCACGGGCCTGCGGCATCGGCCACTACCCGCCCGGGTTCTGGGGCACGGACCTCGTCTGGCGGTACTCGGGCCCGCACGTCCACGCGTACACGCTGCGATAGGCGGATCAGCGTCCGCTACTGGCAGACCCCGACCACGCCGGTCCCAGCAGGGCCGGTCGGCGTGCCGCACGTGCCCGTCATCGAGACATTGCCGACGGTTCCGCTGCAGCACGGGGTTCCGCCGCCGACGCAGTTCATGCCCCTGGGGAGGCAGCAGTTGCACCTCGTCCCGCCGGACGAATTGCTGCAGTTCGTGCAGCAGGCCCCGTCGGTGGACCGGCAGTGGCCGCTATTCGTGGCGAACTGCGTCTTCCCCCACTGCTTGCAGAACGCAGTCTCCGAGGCTCCGGACTGACACCCGCCGGATGAGCAGGTATCCGACGAGGACCCGAAGAGCCTGTCCCCCGTGCACGAATCGCCATCGTCGCAGTTGCCCGCAGCCGGAACGCCGATGCACCCGGGAGCGAACTGGGTGCTGCTCACGGCGACCATGGCGCAGTGATCACCCGTGCTGCACTCGTTCCGGTCGTCGCAGGGGGCATCGCTGTTCAGCGGCCCCGGGACGCATTTCCCGTTGCCGTCACAAGCATCGGGCATCGGGGTCGTCCCGGTGCAGACGTTGTGGTCGTCGCACGCGGTCCCGGCCGGGGCGAAGCCCGTCGGCGTGCAGACACCGGTCTTGCACACGGCTGCCGAGGCGCAGGTGGTGCCGGCGGAGCACTGCGTGTTGTCGGGCAGATTGTCGCCGGCGCAGAAGATGTTTCCCGACATGTCCTGCTGGCAACGGTCGAACTTCGTACAGGGGTTGCGATCGTTGCACCCGCAGGAGTTCGGATGCATGGAGTCGCTCGGAAAGCACCCCGTCGAGACGCTCGTCCGCGCCACGTGGACGCATCCGGTGCCGTCCGGGGGCGCCAGCCCGGGGTTGCACCAGTCGTCGCTGCAGTCGTTCCCGTCGTCGCAGCGATAATCCTGCGGCGTGGAGATGCACTTGCCACTCCCGTCGCAGACGTCCGCCGTGCAGACGACCCCGTCACTGTTCTCGCAGCTGTATCCCGCCGGGTAGTTCGGATGGTGGCACGTCGTGTCAGCGCCGTTACAGACGTCGCTGGTGC
>Ga0209056_10001173_pt1 | contig 28775 bp, 28 predicted proteins | sample GraSoiAngelo_114_FD_185876 | JGI IMG/M metagenome (GOLD analysis project Ga0209056, IMG submission 185876) | Grasslands soil microbial communities from the Angelo Coastal Reserve, California, USA - 14_0903_13_40cm (SPAdes) (version 2) | ecosystem: Environmental > Terrestrial > Soil > Grasslands... | reverse complement strand
CCCCACCCCACCCCCGCGGGCTCCACTCGGCGACCGCGCATGAGTACCCACGCATGAAGGGTGCTGACACGAGTTCTCTGCACGCAGAGGGAGGGCTCAGGGCATGGGGGCGGCGTGGGGAGAGGGGTGCTGGGACCCGTTCCGGTTCTCTGCGAGTCGCGCGAGGGCTCGGGGCGGAGGGGCGGGGTGGGGGGAGGGGGGCTGGGACCCGTTCCCTCCGAGTCGTTTGCGGACGTGCTGCGCCCGGATGGAGCCCAGCCGCGCCCGGACATGCGGACGCGTGCCGCGTGGTCCCAGCACCCCTCCCCCCGCCCCGCCCCTCCGCCCCGAGCCCGGTAAGAGACTTCATACGCGCTCGATGATGCGTTTGCCGAAGATGCCGTACGGGCGAATCATGAGCGCGAGGATCATGAGGACGTAGGGCGCAAAGTCCTTGGTGCCGCCGCCGACGTAGGGATCGACGTAGCCGGCCGCGATGTTCTCGACGACGCCGACGATGAGACCGCCCAGGATCGCGCCGGGGATGGAGTCGAGCCCGCCCAGGATCACGACCGGGAACACCTTGAAGCCGACCAGGGCCAGGTTCACGTCGACGCCGAGGAGGTTCCCCCAGAGGATGCCGCCGAGCGCCGAGACCACGCCCGTCATCGCCCACGCCACGCCGAAGTAGCGCTCGACGTCGATGCCCATGGCCATCGCAACCTGCTGGTTGTCGGCGACCGCCCGCATGGCGATGCCCTTGCGCGACTTCAAGAAGAACCAGCCGAAGCCGGCCAGGAAGGTCAGGCTCACGCCGGCGCCCAGGAGCTGGATGGGCGGGATGAAGAGCGGGCCCAGCATGAACGGCTCGTCGCGGATGGGCAGCGGCAGCGGCTTGGTCCCGGAGAAGATGGTGAACGGCCCGACGCCGCGCAGGATCGACGCCAACCCGATGGTCGCCATGACCACGGCGATCACGGGTCGGCCGATGAGCCGGCGCAGCATGACGCGCTCGAGGACGAAGCCGAATACCACCAGACTCGCCACCGCGAGCGTGACGGCCAACCAGAGCGGCGCCCCCCAGACCATGAGACAGCCGGCCGCCACGAAACCCGCGATCATGACGAACTCGCCCTGGGCGAAGTTGATGGCGTCGGTCGCCTTGTAGACGAGCACGAACCCGAGCGCGATCAGCGAATACATCAGGCCGATCAGCAGGCCGTTCGACATCAGGAGAAAGAAGAAGCTGAGGTCGTCAGACACGCGCCACCACCGTCGCCTCGACGTCCTCCACGCGCACGCGCGACTTCATGGTGGCCTGGCGGCCGTCCTCGTAGGTGATGGTCGCCGCCAGCTCCACCGCGTGGCCGCCGGAGTAGAACGCGTCGACGACCGAGCCGTATTTTTCGGCCACGAAGCGGCGCCGCACCTTGCGGGTGCGCGTCATCTCGGCGTCGTCGGCCTCCAGGTCCTTGGTGAGCAGCAGGAAGCGCCGGATCCGCGTGGACTCCGGCAGCGTCTCGTTGCCCTTCCGGATCTCCTCGCGGATCAGCTCGCACACCTCGGGCTTCTGGCTCAGGTCCATGTAGCTCGTGTAAGGAATCCCGCGCCGCTCGGCCCAGTTCCCCACCGTGTTGAGGTCGATGGCGATCATGGCGGTGACGAAGGCGCGCTCGTGGCCGAAGGCCACCGCCTCGCGGACGAAGGGGCTGTACTTCAGCTTGTTCTCGATGAACTGCGGCGCGAACGGGGTACCGTCCTGGAGGGCACCGACATCCTTGACGCGGTCGATGATGACGAGATGGCCGCGCGGATCCATGAAGCCCGCATCGCCGGTGTGGAACCAGCCGTCCGGATCGATGACCTCGCGCGTGGCCTCTTCGTTCTTGAGATAGCCCTTGAAGATGACGGGACCCCGGACCAGCACTTCTCCGCGCTCGGCGATCTTGACCTCGATGCCCGGGCAGGGCCGGCCGGCGGTCGTCGGATTGGCTTCAGCGCTCGGCTGCAGCGACACCAGGCCCGTCGTCTCCGTGGAGCCGTAGACCTGCTTGAGGTTGACGCCGATCGACCGGAAGAAGCGAAACGTGTCCGGCCCGAGGGGCGCCCCGCCCGTGAGCGCCCACTTGGCGCGGCGCAGGCCGAGCTGATCACGGATCGGCGTGTAGACGAGCACGTCACCGATCATGCACGCCAGCCGCAGTCCGACGGGAATCGGCTTGCCGTCGGCGCGAAGGATCTCCGCCCGCTCGGCGGCGGCCCGGAAGCGCTCGAAGACCCACCGCTTGAGGGCGGGCGCGTCGGCGGCCTTCACCTGCACCGCCGTCAGCATGTTCTCCCAGATGCGGGGCGGCGCCAGCACGGTCGTCGGCCCCAGCTCGCGCAGGTCGCGCTGGACCGTCTCCGGGCTCTCCGGGCAGTTGGCGCAGAAGCCCACCACGAGGCTGAGAAACAAGGTGTAGGCGGCGTCGCCCGCCCACGCCATCGGCAGGTAGGCGAGAGCGTCGTCCTCCGGCCGGACGTCGTCGGCCTTGCGGAAGGCGTCCGCGATGGCGATCGCGTTGGCGTGCGTCAGCATGACGCCCTTCGGGCTGCCGGTGGTGCCGGAGGTGTAGCAGATACTGGCGACATCCTCCGGCTTCCCCTTCTCGACCTCGGCCTCGAAGTAGCCGGGGTGCTCGGCCGCGAACTTGCGCCCGAGCTCCTGGACGGCCTGATAGGAGCGGAGCCAGTCGTGCTTGTACTGCAGCATGCCGCGCGGATCGTCGTAGACGACGAGGCGGAGGGCCGGGAGCTGGTCCCGGAGGGTCAGCACCTTGTCGATCTGTTCCTGGTCCTCGGCGACGATCACCGAGCACTCGGCGTGATTCCAGACGAAGGCGAGCTCCTTCGCGATCGAATCCTGGTAGACGGGCACCGGCACGCCGCCCAGGCACTGGGCGGCGACCTGCGCCCAGTAGAGGCGGGGACGGTTGTCGCCGATGACCGACAGCCGCTCGCCGCGCTTGAACCCGAGGGCGGCGAGCCCGAGCGCGAAAGCGCGGACCTCATCGTGGTACTGGCTCCACGTCCAGGTTTGCCAGATGCCGCGGTCCTTCTCGCGGATCGCGGGCCGGTCGCGACGGTCGCGGGCGTTCCTCTGCAGCAGTCTCGCGAGCGTGGTCTCAGCCACGGGACCCTCCGGTGGCGATGGTCTTCGTCTCACCGAGGTACGCCTTGATCACCCGTGGATTGGCCCGCACCTCGTCGGGCGTGCCTTCGGCGATCTTCTGGCCCATGTCGAGGACGGCGACCCGGTCGGAGATGTCCATGACCACGCCCATATCGTGCTCGATCAGGATCACGGTGACGCCCCATTCCTCGTTGACGTCGAGGACGAAGCGGGCCATGTCCTCCTTCTCCTCGTGGTTGCACCCGCCCATCGGCTCGTCGAGGAGGAGGATCTTCGGGTCCAGCGCCAGCGCGCGGCCGAGCTCGACGCGCTTCTGCAGCCCGTAGGCGAGCGATCCGGTCGGCCGCCGGCGGAGATCCTGGATGCGCAGAAAGTCGATGATGTCCTCGACGCGCTTTCGGTGCTCGACCTCCTCCTTCTGCGCGAACCCCCAGTAGGCAAAGGCGCCCAGGACACCGGTCTTCATGTGCACATGGCGACCGAGCATGAGGTTGTCGAGCACGGTCATGCCTCGGAACAAGGCGATGTTCTGGAAGGTGCGCGCGATGCCGAGCTCGGCGATCCGGCTCGGCGCCAGGTCGGTGACGTCGCGTCCCTCGAGCGCGATGCGGCCGCTGTCCGGATGGTAGAAGCCGCTGATCATGTTGAGGACGGTCGTCTTGCCGGCGCCGTTGGGGCCGATGACCGACAGGATCTCGCCCGTCTGGGCCTCGAGCGACACCCGCGTCACGGCCTGCACGCCGCCGAACGCCTTGGACGTCTCGCGGATCTCCAGAAGCGCGCTCACGACAGCCACCGCTTCCGTCGGCGGTAGTGCTTGACGTCGCGATAGCTCTTCCGCTGGCCCACGTTGGTCAGGCCCAGATAGAACTCCTTGATGTCCTCGTTCTCGCTGATCGTCTTCGCATCGCCGTCCAGCACGATCCGGCCATTCTCCATGACATAGCCATGCTGGGCAACCTGCAAGGCCATGGTCGCGTTCTGCTCGGCGAGCAGCACCGCCACCCCTTCCTCCCGGTGGAGGCGCACGACGATGTCGAAAATCTCCTTCACGAGCATGGGCGCCAGGCCCATGGACGGCTCGTCGAGGAGCATCAGCCGCGGGCGCGCCATCAGCGCGCGGCCGATGGCCACCATCTGCTGCTCGCCCCCGGAGATGTAGCCCGCCTTGAAGCCCCGGCGCTCGGCCAGCCGGGGGAAGTAGTGGTAGACGCGGTCGAGGTCGCGCCTGGTGGAATGACCGTTGCGGCGCGTGTACGCGCCGGTCAAGAGATTGTCCTCGACCGTCAGGTGCTCGAACACGTGCCGGCCTTCCATGACCTGGACGATGCCGTGCTTCACCACCTCGGACGGGTTCTGCCGGTGGATCGCCTTGCCCTGGAACTCGATCGCGCCTTTGGTCACCTCGCCCCGCTCCGTGCGCAGCAGGCCCGAGATCGCCTTGAGCGTCGTCGACTTGCCGGCGCCGTTGGCCCCGAGGAGGGCGACGATGCCCCCCTCGGGAACCCCGAGCGACACGCCCTTCAACACGAGGATGACGTGGTCGTAGATCACCTCGATGTTGCTGACCGCCAGGAGCGGCCGCGGCGCGGCGCTCGCCACCGGCGCGCCCCTACTTCTCCTTCGCGCAGTCGCGCATCGTGTAGCCGAGCTTCTTGGCTTCGTCGACGGCGGCGGTCTCGATCTTCGGCCGGACGACGTCGCGCATGGGCGCGATCCAGTCGGAGACGACATTCCACTTCTTGCCGTCCCACTGCTGGATGAGCACGGGGCCGCTGCCCTCGTGGTCCTCGCAGGTGACCCTGACCGGGTGCGTGAACCCCTTCATGCCGACTTGCTCAAGGCGCTGCTCGGTCAGGTTGAGGTTCTCGAAACCCCAGCGCACCTGCTCGCCGGTGAGCGGCTTGTTGCCGAACTTCGTCATCGCGGTGCGGATGGCCTCGGCCGAGAGCATCGCGTTGACGACGCCGCGGTTGTAGAGCGGCGCGCCCATGTCCTCTTTTCTGCCGGTGCCCTTCCCCTTGTCGTAGACGTGCTTGAGGATCTCCGCGTGCACCTTGAACGCGCTGCCCGGCGCGTGGAACGTCGCGCCCTTGTAGCCCTTCGCCCCGTCGCCGGCCGGGACGACGTCGGAGTCGTTGGCCGACCACCAGTTGCCGATCAGATGGTCCATCTTGAAGCCGACGGACGACGCTTCCTTGATGGCCACCTGGTTCATGACGCCCCAGCCCGACATGAAGATCCAGTCCGGATTCAGCCGGCGCACCTGGAGCCACGTCGCCTTCTGTTCCTGTCCGGGATGGTCCACGGCGAGCAGCGTGAGCTCGAACTGATACTTCTTCGCGAGCTCCTCGAGCGTCGGGTTCGCCTCTTTGCCGTAGGCGCTGTTGTGGAAGATGTGGGCGATCTTCTTGCCCTTCAGCTTCTCGACGCCGCCTTCCTGCTGACCGACGTAGCGGATGACCGCCGACGCCTGGCTCCAGTAGTTCGTCGGGAAGTTGAACACCCACGGGAACCACCGGCCGTCGGAGGCGGCGCTCATGCCATACCCCATCGAGAAGACCACCACCCTGTCGACGGGCGCCTTGGGGATCAGCGAGTAGGTGATCGCGGTGCTGTAGGGATTCACGAGCACGGGGCTCTTCCCCTTGAGTCGCTCGTAGCACTCGACGCCCGCCTTGTTGTCGTACTGCGTCTCGCACTCCTCCCACGCGACCCTGACGCCGTTGATCCCGCCGTCGCGCTCGTTCAGGAGCGCGAAGTAGTCGACGAAGCCGTCCGCGATCGGAATACCGCTCGGCGCGTACGGGCCGGTCCGGTAGACGAGCAGCGGGATGAACACCTCTTTCGGTTGGGCGGCGGCCAGCATCGGCGCCGTGATCGCGAGCGCGGCCAGCACCGCGATCGAGACAGTTCGCATCGTCATGACGTTCTCCTTTCGCGCGTTCAGTGGGGGAATGGCCAGAGCCGCAGCTTCTCCTTCGTGATCTGCCAGAGCCGGGCCAGGCCGTGCGGCTCGACGATCAGGAAGAGGAGGATCAATCCGCCGAAGACCATCAGCTCGATCTGCTTCTGGAGCGCAACCGGAAGCCGGAGCCCGACCGCGTGGGGCGCGTTGCTCAAGACGATCGGGACCAGCACGATGAACGCGGCGCCGAGGAAGGAGCCCAGGATGCTGCCCCGGCCGCCGATGATCACCATGAACAGGACGAGGAACGAGATGCCGATGTCGAACGCCAGGGTCTCGGCGCTGCCGAGATAGAGGAACACCAGCTCGGCCCCGGCCACCCCGCAGTAGAACGAGCTGATGCCGAAGGCGAGCAGCTTGGTGCGCAGCGGCCGCACGCCGATGATCTCGGCGGCGATGTCGCGGTCGCGGATCGCCATCCAGGACCGGCCGACGCGACCGCGGACCAGGTTCTTGGCGACGAGGGCGAACACGGCGACCAGTCCCAGCGCGGTGAGGTACCGCGCCGACGGTGTCGAGTTCGGGCCGGTGATGAGCGCGCCGAAGAGCGCCCGGTCCGGGGCGGTGATGGTGCCCGACGACGCATAGTTGGTGAACCACGCGACCTTGTTGAAGAGCCAGATGAGGAAGAACTGCGAGGCGAGGGTCGCGACGGCGAGGTAGAAGCCCTTGATGCGGAGGCTCGGGATGCCGAACAGCAGCCCGACGGCGGCCGCGACCACGCCCGAGAGCACGAAGACGACGATGACGTTGAGCTGCGGGAACGCCGTCGCCAGCTTGAACGCCGAGTAGGCGCCGACCGCCATGAAGCCGCCGGTGCCGAGCGAGAGCTGTCCGGCGTACCCCGTCAACAAGTTGAGCCCGATGGCGGCCAGCGCGTAGATCAGGAACGGGATCAGTACCGCCTGGAGCCAGTACTCGCTGGCGGCGAGCGGCGGCACCACGAAGGCCGCGACCACAGCGGTCGTGACGAACACACGGTCCTGGACGATCGGGAAGATCGCCTGGTCACGCGCGTACGTCGCTTTGAACTGTCCGGCCTCCCGATAGATCACCGCGAGGCGCCCCACGGGTCGGGGGATGGCGGGGTGGGGGGTCGCGGGACCCGTTCCCTCCACGCGAGCGTCGGTGGAACTGCGCCCGGATGGAGCCCAGCCGCTGGCGGTGCTGCGCACGCGTGCCGCGTGGTCCCGCGACCCCCCACCCCGCCATCCCCCGACCCGTGGGGCGTCACTGGTGTGCAGCGTCGATCGAAGGCTTTCATGGCGTCACACGCGCTCGATGATCTTCTCGCCGAAGAGGCCTTGGGGCCGCACCAGCAGGAACGCGAGGGCGAGGACGTAGGCGAACCAGTTCTCGATGGCGCCGCCGACGAGCGGCCCCCAGTAGACCTCCCCCAGCTTCTCGCCGACACCGATGATGAGCCCGCCCACGATCGCGCCCGGCACGGACTCGAAGCCGCCCAGGATCAGCACGGGCAGCGCCTTGAGCGCGATGAGCGAGAGGCTGAACTGCACGCCGCTCTTGGCGCCCCACATCAGCCCGGCGACGATGGCGACGACGCCCGCCACCGACCACACGACGACCCAGATCGTCTTGAGCGGGATGCCGATCGAGAGCGCCGCCTCGTGGTCGTCGGCGACCGCGCGCAGGGCCCGCCCGATGCGCGTCTTCTGGAAGAACAGCGCCAGCAGCGTGACGAGCACCGCAGCCGTCACCGCGGCTGTCAGCTCGAGCTCGTTGATCTGGACGCCGTGGACGATGAACGAGCGGTCGGGAATTCCGATGTCGAGCTTCTTGACGTTGGCGCCCCACAGCATCTCCCCGAATCCCTCGAGGAAGAAGTTCAAGCCGATCGTGGCCATGAACAGGACGATGTGTTCCTGGTTGACCAGGGGTCGCAGCACGACCCGCTCGATCGCGAACGCCAGCGCCACCATCACGACGCTCGTCAGGACGAGGGCCACGACGACCGGCGCGCCGCGCTCGAGCAGGCCGACGAGCGTGAGGGCCGCGAACAGCACCATCACGCCCTGGGCGAAGTTGAAGACGCCCGAGGCCTTGAAGATGAGCACGAAGCCGAGCGCGACCAGCGAGTACATGAGGCCCGCGAAGATGCCGCCGATCAGCACCTCCACCAGAAAGGCAGGCGAGCCGGCCATGTCCTTGAACGGCGCCACCAGAACGGCATGCAGCAGGTCCACCATCAGTCCCGACCGCTTTCGAGCGCCGGCTTTGCCGGCGCAATCCTTTTCTGGGGGAGGCTCGGAGGGGGCCCCAGAGGGCGGAGCCCGTCGGTCAACCGCCCCCTTCGATTTCTAGTCATGGGCGACGCCCAGGTACGCGTCCAGGACGGCCTGGTCCTTCCGGACCGCGGCGGGCGGGCCGTCGGCGATCTTCCGGCCGTAGTCGAGAACGACCACCCGGTCGGAGATGTCCATGACCACGCCCATGTCGTGCTCGATGAGCGCGATGGTCGTGCCGAACTCCTGGTTGGTGTCGAGGACGAAGCGGCACATATCCTCTTTCTCCTCGACGTTCATTCCAGCCATGGGCTCGTCGAGCAGCAGGAGCTTGGGCTCGGCGGCGAGCGCCCGAGCGAGCTCGACGCGTTTCTGCAGGCCGTAGGGCAGACGCCCCGCCTGCGTCTTGCGAATCGCCTGGATCTCGAGAAAGTCGATGATCCGCTCCACGAAGGCCCGGTGCTCGAGCTCCTGACGCCGGGCCGGCCCCCAGTAGAGCGCCTCGAGCAGGAAGCTGCCCCGCATCTTCAGCAATCGCCCGGTCATGATGTTGTCGAGCACGCTCATGCCACGGAACAGGGCGACGTTCTGAAACGTGCGGGCGATGCCGAGGGCGGCGACGTCGGGCGGCTTCAGGGTCGTCCGCTCCCGTCCTTCGAAGGCGATCCGCCCCGCGTACGGCTGGTAGAATCCGCTGATGGCGTTGAGCAGCGTCGTCTTGCCGGCGCCGTTCGGGCCGATGATGGCCACGATCTCCCCGCGCCCGACGCGCAGGCTCACCTGGTTGACCGCGACGAGCGCGCCGAACCGCACGCTCACGCCGTCCACCTCGAGCAGCGGTCCCGCGGGCTCGGGCCGGCTCACCGCGCCGCCGCCGCCACCACGTCGACGTCGCGGATCCGCACGTCCGCGCGCATGGTGCCGGTGCGCCCGTCCTCGTAGGTCACCTTCGCCTCGACCTGGACACGGTCCTGCCCGGAGTAGAGCGCCTCGATGAGCGGCGCGTACTTCTGCGCGATGTACCCGCGCCGCACCTTGCGCGTCCGCGTGATCTCCTCGTCGTCCGGATCCAGCTCCTTGTGGAGGATCAGGAATCGCCGGACCTGGGCCCCGCGCAGGATCTCGTCCTCGGCGAGGCTCCGGTTCACGCGCTTCACCTCTGCCTGGATCAGCTCGTAGACCTCCGCCTTCTGGGCCAGATCGGTGTAGCTCGTGTATGCAATGTTGCGGCGCTCCGCCCAGTTCCCGACGGCCGCGAGATCGATGTTGACCAGCGCGGTGACGCAGGGTCGCCCCTGTCCGATGCAGACAGCCTCGCGGACATACGGGGAGAACTTGAGCTTGTTCTCGAGGAACTTGGGGGCGAACACGGTCCCGTCGGCCAGGTGGCTCACATCCTTCGCCCGATCGATGATCTTCAGGTGGCCGTCGTGGTCGACGAAGCCGGCGTCTCCCGAGCGGATCCAGCCGTCCTCGACGGTCTGTCGCGTGGCCTCCGGGTCCTTCGCGTAGCCCTGGAAGACCCCGGGGCTCCGGAAGAGCACTTCCCCCTCGGGCGAGATGCGGATCGCGACGTCGGGGATCGGCGTGCCCACGGTGTCCAGTCGCACGTCGCCGTCGCGCTGGATGGTGACGAACACGCTGGCCTCGGTCATGCCGTAAAGCTGCTTGACGTTGACGCCCAGCCCGCGGAAGAAGAGGAAGATCTCCGGGCCGATGGCCTCGCCGGCGGTGTAGGCCCGGCGGACGCGCGAGAAGCCGAGATTGTCCTTCAGCGGGCCGTACACGAGGAGGCTCCCCAGTGGATACAAGAGCCGCTGCCAGAGCGGGACCGGCTGCCGGCCCAGACGCTTGCGCTCGATGTTCTGGGCCAGGCGCAGGAAGAAATGGACCGTCGCGCGCTTCGGTCGCGCTGCGTCCTCGACGCGGAGCATGACCCCGGTCAGGATGCTCTCCCAGATGCGCGGCGGCCCGAAGAAGTAGGTCGGCGCGATCTCCTTCAGGTCGGCGAGAACGGTCGCGGCGCTCTCGGGACAGTTGATGGCGAACCCCGCGACGATGGCCTGCGCGTAGGAGAAGACGTGGTCGCCGACCCACGCCATCGGCAGGTACGACAGGACTTCCTCGTCCTCGCGGAGCCCCTCGAAGCGCGCCGCGTTACGCGCGGTCACGATCAGGTTCCGGTGCGACAGCATGGCGCCCTTCGGCGCGCCGGTCGTGCCCGAGGTGTAGCAGATGATGGCGACGTCGTCCGCCGCGCCCCGGGCGACCTCGTCGTCGAAGTGGGTGGGATGGCGCACCTCGAACTTCTTCCCGATCTCGGCGAGCTCGGCCAGGCTCACGAGGCCCGGCTCGCTGTAGGCGCGCATGCCCCGCGGATCGTCGTAGACCACGTGCTGCAGGTGCCGGCAGCGCGCCCGCACCGCCAGGAGCTTGTCCACCTGCTCCTGGTCCTCGACGACGGCGAAGCGGGCCTCGGCGTGCTCGATGATGTACTCCATCTCCTTCTCGATGGAGTCCTGGTAGATCGGCACCGGGACGCCCCCCAGCGCCTGGGCCGCCATGACCGCCCAGTAGAGCTGGGGCCGGTTGTCGCCGACGATGGCGACGCGGTCGCCGCGCGCGAAGCCGAGGGAGGCCAGGCCGAGCGCGATGAGACGCGCTTGCTCGAAGTACTGAGACCACGTGTACGGCTGCCAGATCCCGAAATCCTTTTCCCGGATGGCGACCTTGCTCCCGAGGCGCCGCGCGTTCTCCCGAACGAGCTTCGGGAACGTGTCGCGCTCGGGGTCGAGCGCCAGAGCGTCGGTGCTCCTCGCGACCGTGTCCAAATCACCTCCGGGACGAGTTGCTGCCACAAGGGCGGGCAGAGAGCTACAGTGGCGAGAGTCTAGCTAAAGCCTGGTGGCTGTGTCAAGAAATTGCTCAAAATAACGAGGACTTACGGAACGCCCTACTTCGTCACGGCCTCGATCACGGGCAAACAGAAGTAGACCACGAAGGCTGCGCCGGCGTTTACATCGAGCGGAGAGCTATCGGGAGTCTTGTTGCGGGTCGAACGCGGGCCCGAGACTGATCTCCGGCGGATCCACCTGCTCGGCCGCGTCCTTGCCTTCCTGGAAGACGCGCAGCAAGTCGTCGCCGACCAGGACCGCAGGGCGAACGTGCGGGATGTTCTCGCCGCTCGTCACCACCGTGGCCAGCGCGAGGGCGGCCGCCAGCGCAAGCACAAGCGGAGTCCCCGCAAAGGAGCAGAGGCCTCGCCCAGTCATGCCTCTCCCGGGGGCAATCGCCCTGCCAGGTGGGAGATGGGGTGGAGAGCCTTGAAACTAAAGGAAGTGCCGGCGTCGCGCCCTGGCCACCGGGGTGTCAGCCTGACGACAGGTGACAGTCTCCGAAGGACCTTTTGTCATTTCCGAAACCTCTTGAAGTCGACCGGCCGTTTCTCGACGAACGCGTTTCGGCCCTCCATCGCTTCTTCCGTCTGGTAGTAGAGGCCGAGCGCGGTGTGGGCGAACTGCGCCACGCCGGCCCGCTGCTCGGAGTCGACGTTGAAGGACTGCTTGGCGAGCGCGAGCGCCGTCGGGCTCTTGTCGAGGAGCTCGGCGCACCACTTCTCCACCTCGGCGCGCAGGTCGCGGAGCGGGACCACCCGGTTGACGAGCCCCATCTCGAGGGCTTCGCGCGCCGAGTACTGGCGGCAGAGGTACCAGATCTCCCGCGCCCTCTTCTCACCGACGACCCTGGCGAGGAACCCGGTGCCGTGGCCCGCGTCCACGCTGCCGACGCGGGGCCCGGTCTGGCCGAAGACGGCGTTCTCGGAGGCGATCGAGAGATCGCAGAGGACGTGCAGCACGTGGCCGCCGCCGATCGCGAAGCCGTTGACCATCGCGATGACCGGCTTCGGGATGTGGCGGATCGCGCTGTGCAGAGCCTCGACGTCCATCGGGCGATTGAAGGGTCGGCTCGCGGCTCCGGCACCTTCGGCGCCCGGGGCGTAGCCGCCCTGGCCCCGCTCCTTCTGGTCCCCGCCGGAGCAGAAGGCCTTGTCCCCGGCGCCGGTGAGCACCACGACGCCGACGGCGGGGTCCCAGCGCGCGTCCAGGAACGCGTCGGTCAGCTCCGCCACCGTCGTCGTGCGGAAGGCGTTGCGCACCTCGGGCCGGTTGATCGTGATCCAGGCGACGCCGTTCTTCTTGTCGTAGAGGATGTCCGTGTACGCCATGGGGGCCTCCGACGGCTAGAGCGATTTTCGCAGGAGGTTTCCGACCTCGCCGATGACGCCGCGACGGAAGGTCAGCACGCAGACGACGAAGATCACGCCCTGGACGACGGTGACCCACGCCCCGAGCTGCGCCAGATAGTTCTCCAGCGTCACCACGATGAACGCACCGACCACCGGCCCGAACACCGTGCCGAGTCCGCCCAGGAGCGTCATGAGCACCACTTCGCCGGACATCGTCCAGTGGACGTCGGTGAGGGAGGCGAGCTGGAAGACGAGGGCCTTGGTCGCCCCCGCGAGGCCCGCGAACGTCGCCGAGAGCACGAACGCGAGGAGCTTGTAGTGCTCGGCGCGGTACCCGAGCGAGATCGCCCGCGGCTCGTTCTCCCGGACGGCTTTCAGGATTTGACCGAACGGCGAGTGGATCGCGCGGTAGATCAGGAGAAACCCGAGGAGAAAGATCGCGAGCACGACGAAGTACAGCGTCAGCGTCTCTCGCAGGTCCAGCACCCCCAGAAGGGTTCCGCGCGGCACGGACTGGATACCGTCCTCGCCGCCGGTGAACGCGGCCTGCACGCTGAAGAAGTAGACCATCTGCGCGAACGCCAGCGTGATGTTCGCGAAGTAGATGCCCTTGCTCCGGATCGCCAGCGCGCCGATCACGACGCCGAGTGCGGCCGCGACCGCGGTCCCGAAGAGGATCGCCAGCTCCGGCGGGAACCCCCAGACTTTCGCGGAGTGCGCCGCCCCGTAGCCGGCCGAGCCGAGAAAGACGGCGTGGCCGAAGGAGAGGAGCCCGACATAGCCGATGAGGAGGTTGAACGCGCAGGCGAACAGGGCGAAGCACAGCGCCTTCATGAGGAAGATCGGATAGACGAAGAACGGCGCCGCCACGAGGGCGATCGTCATCATCAGGAAGGCGATGACTTGTGCGATCGACACCCCGGTCACCACGGGCACGGCCGCGCCGACGTACTGGTCGGTCGTCGCCGTCACGAGGCTCGCCCGAAGAGGCCGGTGGGCCTCACCAGCAGCACGATCGCCATGATGACGAAGATCACCGTGTTGGACGCCTCGGGATAGAAGACCTTCGTGAAACCCTCCACCACCCCGAGACCGAAGCCGGTGACGATCGAGCCCATGATCGAGCCGAGGCCGCCGATCACGACCACGGCGAAGACGACGATGATGAGGTCCGCGCCCATGAGCGGGTTCACCTGGTAGATCGGCGCCGCCAACACGCCGGCCAGCGCCGCCAGGCCGACGCCGAACCCGTAGGTCAGCGTGATCATCCGCGGCACGTTGATCCCGAACGCCTGGACGAGCGTTGGGTTCTCGGTCGCGGCCCGCAGGTACGAGCCGAGGCGCGTGCGTTCGATCACGTACCAGGTCGTGAGGCAGACCGCCAGCGAGAACACGATGACCCAGGCCCGGTAGTTGGGCAGGAACATGAAGCCGAGGTTCCGGCCGCCGGCGAGCGCGCCCGGCATCGCGTACGGCAGCCCCGAAGAGCCGTACTCGTGTCGGAACAGGCCCTGGATGATCAGGGCGAAGCCGAACGTCAGCAAGAGACCGTACAGGTGGTCGAGCTGATAGAGGCGCTTGAGCGTCGTGCGCTCGAGCACCATCCCGGTGATCCCCACGACAACCGGCGCGATGAGCAGCGCCCACCAGTAGCCGAGCCCCGCCCACTGCAGGAGAAAGTACGCAACGAACGCGCCCGTCATGTACTGGGCGCCGTGCGTGAAGTTGATGATGTTGAGCAGTCCGAAGATGACGGAGAGCCCCAGGCTCAGCAGGGCGTAGAACGAGCCGTTGATCAGCCCGATCAGCAGCTGGCCGAACAGCGCCTGCGTCGGCACCCCGAAAATTGTCATGCCCGGCTACGCCGCCGCCGCGGCCGGGATGGGAGCGGGACGGGAGCGGGGTGCAGCGACCCGTTCCCTCCATGCGCGCGGCGAGCGAGGCGCGTCCGGATGGAGCCCAGCCGCGCCGGGCGATGCGCGCGCGTGCCGCGTGGTCGTCGCACCCCTCTCCCGTCCCGCTCCCATCCCGGCCGCGGCGGCGGCTACTTCTTCACTAGCTCGCAGCCACCCTGATCCAGGGGCCGGAACGCTTGCTCGGCCGGGATGGTCGCGCGGATCTTGTAGTAGTCCCACGGGTACTTCGACTCGGCCGGCTTCTTCACCTCGACGAGGTACGCCGGATGGATCTTGCGGCCGTCGACGCGGATCGTCCCCTTGCCGAAGAGCGGGTCGTCGGTCGGCAGCTCCTTCATCTTGGCGATCACCTTGGCGCCCTCGTCGCTCTTGAGCGCCTCGACGGCCTTGAGGTAGTGGAGCGTCCCCGCGTAGACGCCGGCGTGGATCATCGTCGGATGGATCTGACGATTGCGCTCGGCGAAACGCTTGGCGAACGCGCGCGTCTTCTCGTTCATGTCCCAGTAGAACGTCTCGGTGAAGGTGAGGCCTTGCGCCTTCTCCAGGCCGAGCGCGTGGATGTCGGTCAGGAAGACCAGGAGTCCGGCGAAGCTCTGGCCTCCCTTCACGATGCCGAATTCGGCGCCCTGTTTGATGGCGTTCGTGGTGTCGCCGCCGGCGTTGGCCAGGCCGATGACCTTGGCCTTCGAGGCCTGCGCCTGGAGCAGGAACGACGAGAAGTCTTGGGTGTTGAGCGGGTGGCGGACCTTGCCCAGCACCTTGCCACCGTTCTTGAGCACGACCGCCTCGACGTCGCGCTCGAGCGCGTGGCCGAACGCGTAGTCGGCGGTGATGAAGAACCAGGTGTCGCCGCCGGTCTTCACGACCGCCGTGCCGGTGCCGTTCGCGAGCGCCCACGTGTCGTACGTCCAGTGGATCGTGTTGGGGGAGCACGCCTTGCCGGTCAGATCGGACGTCGCCGCCGAGGAGACGATGAACGCTTTGCCCTTGTCACGGGTGATCTGGTTGACGGCGAGCGCGACGCCGGAGTTGGGCACGTCGAGGATCAGGTCGACCTTCTCGGCGTCGTACCACTGGCGGGCGATCTGCGAGCCGACGTCGGCCTTGTTCTGGTGATCGGCGAACACGATCTCGACCTTCAGCCCCTTGGCGGCGGCGCCGAAGTCCTCGACGGCCATGCGCGCCGCGACCACCGAGCCCTGGCCAGCCAGGTCGGCGTAGAGGCTCGACTGGTCGTTGAGCACCCCGATCTTGACGACGCCGTCGGAGATCTGGGCGCGGGCCGGGCTCGCGGCCAGGCTCACGATGCCGATGAGCGCCACGATGCGTGCGATGGTCATCCGCTTTCGCTCCTTTGTCGGGCCGTTCGCGGCACTATACCCCGAGGTAGTCGTGCAGCTTGGTCATGTTGGCGTCGAGTTGCGCGTTCGGAATCATGTCCACCACCCGGCCGTGCTCCATCACGTAGTGACGGTCGGCGACCGTCGCGGCGAAGCGGAAGTTCTGCTCGACCAACAGGATGGTGAACCCTTCGCGCTTGAGCCGCCGGAGCGTACCGCCGATCTGCTGGACGATGACCGGGGCCAGCCCCTCGGTCGGCTCGTCGAGCAGCAGGATCCGGGCGCCGGTTCTCAAGATGCGGCCGATCGCCAGCATCTGCTGCTCGCCGCCCGACAGCGTGGTCCCGCCGGCCCGGAGTCGCTCCCGGAGGTTCGGGAAGAGCTCGTAGATCGCGTCGGCACCGAGCCCGCCGGCCCGGACCACCGGCGGCAACAAGAGATTCTCCTCGACGGTGAGGCTCGCGAAGATCCCACGCTCCTCCGGGCAGAACGCGAGCCCGAGCCGCGCGATCCGGTTCGACGGCAGGGCGATGAGCTCCCGGCCCTCCAGACGAACGGAGCCGCGCCGCCGGCCCACGATGCCCATGATCGCCTTGAGTGTCGTCGTCTTGCCCGCGCCGTTCCGGCCGAGGAGGGTCACCATCTCGCCCCTGCGGATCTCGAACTCGACGCCGTGCAGGATATGCGACTCGCCGTACCACGCGTGGAGGTCGCGGACCTCGAGCAGCGACTCAGGCATGACCCGATCCCATGTAGGCCTGGATCACGTCCGGGCTCCGCGCCACGCTCTGGTAGTCGCCCTCCGCGAGGACTTCGCCGCGCGCCAGGACGGTGATGGTGTCCGAGAGATTCTCGACTACGCTGAGGTTGTGCTCGACCATGAGGACCGTGCGGTTCGTCGCGACGCGCTTGATCAGCGCCGAGATGCGCTCCACGTCCTCGTGCCCCATGCCGGCGGTCGGCTCGTCGAGCAGCATCATCTCCGGGTCGAGCGCGAGCGTCGTCGCGATCTCCAGGGCGCGCTTGCGGCCATACGGCAGCTCCACCGCCGGCGTGTGCGCGAAGGCCGCGAGGCCCACCGCTTCGATCAGCTCGGCCGCGGGGCCGTTGAGGCCGTCGAGCACGCGATCCGACCGCCAGAAGTCGAACGAGACGCCGCGTTTGCGCTGGAGCGCGACGCGCACGTTCTCCAGCACCGAGAGGTGGGGGAACACGGCCGAGATCTGAAAGGAGCGCACGAGGCCCAGCCGGGCGATGTCCGCGGGCCGGGAGCCGGTGATCTCGCGGCCGTTGAAGCGAATCCGTCCGCGCGTCGGCGTCAGGAAATGGGTCAGCAGATTGAAGCACGTCGTCTTGCCCGCGCCGTTGGGGCCGATGAGCGCGTGGATCGTCCCGCGGCGCACGCGCAGCCTCACGTCTTTCACCGCGACGAATCCCCGAAACTCCTTGGTGAGCGCTTCGGTCTCCAGAATGACGTCGTCGGCCATCTCAGGAGGGCGAGCCAGGCGGCGGGTAGAACCGGGCCTCCCGCTGCTCGTGCCACGCGCGGTTGGCCTCGCCCATTTCCCACGACGTCACGCACTCGTCCTGCGCCGTCAGCACCTCCTCGAGCAGCGCGCGCGGGTCGCGGTGGAACGACTCGTGGAGGAGACGCTTGGTGTGGGCGGTCGCCGTCGGCGCGGCGCCGCGCGCCTTCTCGATGACGGCCGCGAGCGTCCGGTCGAGGTCGGCGCGCGGGCACACCCAGTTGACGAGACCGATCGCGCGCGCCTCGGCAGGGCTCAGGTGGTCGTTCAAAAGCGCCAGCTCCTTCGCGCGCCCGACGCCGACGACGCGCGCCAGCCGCAGCACCGCGCCGTCGGGCACGAGGCCGTGGCGCGTCGCGCCGAGGCCGAGGATCGCGTCGTCGGTGACCATACGCAGATCGCACGCCAGCGCCAGTTGCAACCCGCCGCCGATCGAGTAGCCGTGGAGCACCGCGAGCGTGACCTTCGGCATGTCTTCCAGGCAGTCGAGCGCGCGGTTCCAGTGCCGATAAAACGCCTCGCCGATCGACCCGGCCGCGAGCGCGGTCCGGTCCATTCCCGAGCAAAACGCCCGGCCGGCTCCGCGAACGACCACCTGCGCGACGCGCGCGTCGCGCGCGGCAGTCGCGGCGTGGTCGGCGAGCGCGGCGGCGAGCTCGGTGGACAGCGCGTTGAGCACACGCGGCCGGTTGAGCGTGATCCAGCCGACTCCGTCCCTGGCTTCGTAGGTGACGGGCGCCTCGGCCGTCTCGTCACGCGCGGTGAGATTGTCGACGCCACTCACGAGGTTGTACGATCACCGCGTGTCGTGTGAAAGTCAAGGCCGGCCGGACGTGCGCGGCCGCAGCGCGCAGCGCGAGGCGCGCCAATGATATGGCCGTGCGCGGCCGCAGCGCGCCGCGCGAGGCGCGCCTGTGATAAGGAGGCCACGCCCATGTCCGTGATCACACGCCGCCGATTCGTCGCCGGTGCCCTGGCCGTGACAACGACCCCCGTCTTCGCGCGCGTCACCCGCGCGCAGACCGCGGTCAAAATCGGCACCGCGGTGCTCGGCGACTACTCGATGGCGGGACCGGTCATCGTCGCTCTCGAGCAAGGCTTCTTCAAGGCCGAGGGGCTCGCCGCCGAGTTCGTGCCGTTTCGCGGCGGCCCGGATCTGCTCAAGGCCGTGATGGCCGGCGAGTGTCTCGTCGGGATCAGCGGCAGCACCGACATTCTCGTCTTCCGCGAGGCCGGCGCGCCGATCAAGATGATCGCGACGCACACCGAGGGCAACCACTTCACGCTGAACGTCGCGCACGACGTCCAGCGGGTCGGCGACCTCAAGGGCAAGGCGATCGGCGTCACCCGCGCGGGCGCCACGACGTGGGTCTTCGCGCGCATGCTCGCCAAGAAGGAAGGCTGGGACCCGGACAGGGACGTGCAGGTCGTCGGCCTCGGCGGGCTCGACGCGCAGCTCGCGGCCATGGCTCGCAAGGAGATCGCGGCCTATGTCTGGGGCGACGGCGGCGCGGTGACCGAGCTTCAGGGCAAGTCCAAGGTCCTGCTGCGCCTGGACTCGGTGACGCCGAAGTGGATCAGTCAGATCCAGTACGCGTCCGAGGATGCGATCGTCAAGCAGGCCGACGCGATCCGGAAGAGCCAGCGAGCGCTCTTCCGTGCGCTCAAGCTCATGCGCGAGAACCCGAGAGACGCGGCGGAGCTCGTGTCCAAGAAGCTCGGCTGGACGCCGGAGGCGGTGCTCGGCGCCCACAAGATCTCCGGCCCGTTGCTGCCCGTCGACGGGCAGATCGACGCGGAGGCGCTCGCGGCCATGCAGGAGACGCTCCTGGAGTACGGGCTGATCAAGAAGAAGCTCCCGATCGGCGATCACTACACACGGGAGTTCACGCCTGTTCGGGTCTAGGCTCGCGCTCCTCACGGCGCTCCTGGGACCTTCGTCCGCCGGGATCATCGCGCTGCTGCTCGGGGCGGGGTCGCCCGCGATCGCCGAGGGACAGGTGTTCCTCGCCTCGCGGTCCAACCCCGCATTCACGATCGGCCCCTTGTTCGTGCGTGCGACCGTGACGCCCGAGCTCCGCACCGTCACGGTGGACGTCCTCTGGAGTCTCGTGATCCCGCCGACGAAGAGCGGCGCCGCCATCGAGCAAGACCTGTACCTCCTCTGGCCGAATGCGGTCGACGGAGACTCGGCCGCCGGGCCACCCGATCCCGCCCTCGCCGCCTACGTCAAAGAACGTGGATTCACGCCGATCAGGGAAGGGCGCTTATCGCTGCTCGCGCAGGGTCTCTATCGGAGCGGCGCGGAGCGTCCGCCCGAGCCCCTCCGCGTCGGCGCGCCGTTCGTGACGTTCGTCGGCCTGGGCGGCCCGCTCGGCCTCACGTCGCCGGTCACGTACATCCGCATCCCGTGGACACCCTTGCTGGCCAACCGCACCTGGCTGATGGACCTGCGCATGGAGGTGACGGACCTCGTCAAGCGGCGCACGGCGACGTGGATCGAGGACGCGTTCTGGGGCCCGCACTATTCGATCTCGCTCACCTTCAACGACGTGCGGGCGCGCGCCCTGTTCCCGCTCTATTTCGAGCGGCGAGACCGCGTCATCCGTCTCGCCGACGACCCCTCGCAGCTCGTCGTCAACCTCCGCGACGCCGAGCACCTGAAGATCTACGAGATCTTCCCGCGCTCGGCGGGCCGGGGGCTCAGCGAGACGCTGGACTCGACCGAGGAGGTCTCCCTCTTCCTCGACCGCTCCGAAGGCCTCACGCCTCAGGTCCTGACGGTGCAGTTCGGCTACTTCCGAGGGATGCGATCCTGGGCGCCGGTCTTGATCCCGATGGTGTTCTTCGTGCTGGGCAACCTGGCGATGCCCATGTTCATGATGCTCGCGCGTCGGGTCAGCGCGACGCTCGCCAGCCGCGTTCAGCTCGGACCCGGCGACGCCGCCCGGCAGACGGGAGTGGTCTTCTCGCGGGAAACGCTCGCGCGCATCGTTCCGGGAGTGACGACGTATCCGGAAGTCCTGCGGCTCAGCGGACCCGACGCCGAGGAGCACGAACAGTTGACCGCACCCGGCCGGCGCACCCTGCTGTACCGCGGCCAGCGCGTCGCGCCCCAGGGCCGGCGCGGCCTCGGCTGGTTCGCGACCGTGAGTCGCTGGTCAGTGGAGCGGCACGAGGTCGAGATCACGATCGAGCGGGACGTCGTCACCGACGTGCAGGCGCGCGTGCGCCGCACGCCCATCACCGAGCCCCCGCCGAGCTGAGCCGAGGGGCCCGCCGAAGCCGCCGCCCGCCGGGAGCCCTTCTCCTCACGCGGTGTTCCCAGTAGACAGGAACCCGGGCGACAGTGCCAGGAACGGCGGTCGCGCGGATGCGTCAGGCGATCGAGGCCGCTCCCACGTCGCGAGGCGATCCTGGCGCGTGTTGGTCACGCGGCGTGCTACATTCTGGCGTACTTTGCGCGGAGGCCCGCGTGAGTTTCGAATGCCGATGGGACCATCGGGGGCGATAGCTGCCACCCTGTCGACGTCGTGAGATTCGCGACAACCGCTGAGGAGATGTGTATGGCAGAGATGACCCGACGTGACGTGCTCAAGATGGCGGCGGCCGGGGCCGCCGCCGCGCTGCCGGGCGTGGTCCCCAGCCTCGCGCACTCGCAAGGCACGCAGAAGCGCGAGCTCGTCGTCGCGCAGGGCGGCGACGTCGCCCAGTTCGACCCGCACATGAGCACGTCATCGAACGATATCCGTGTCTCGTTCAATCTCTTCGACAACCTGACGAGCCGGCGGCCGGACGGAAAGCTGGCGCCGGGCCTCGCGACGGAATGGAAGCTCCAGGGCCAGACGACGTGGGTGTTCAAGGTGCGCCAGGGCGTCAAGTGGCACAACGGCGACCCCTTCAGCTCGGCCGACGCGAAGTTCAGCATCGAGCGCACGTACGATCCCAATGCCAAAATGCGGGTCAGCACCGTCTTCACGACCGTGGAGAGGATCGAGGCGCCGGACGCGGCGACGCTGGTCATCCACACCAAGAAGCCCGATCCGCTGCTGCCGGCGCGACTCGGGTTCTACGGCGGGCAGATCGTGCCCAAGAAATATCTGGACGCCGTCGGCCCCGACACCTTCGGCCAGAAGCCGATCGGCACGGGACCCGTGCGCTTCGTCTCGTGGACGAAAGACGACAGAGTCGTGCTCGAAGCGAACCCGGACTACTGGGGCGGCCGGGTGGACTTCGATCGGCTCATCGTTCGGGCCTTGCCCGAGATGGCACCCCGCGTGGCGGCCCTGCTCAAGGGCGAGGTGGACCTGATCACCCAGGTTCCGCCCGACCAGGGCGAGCGAATCAAGGCCCACGCCAGCACCGTCGTGAGCGGCGCGCTCTACGGCGGGCTCTACGTGCTCGCCGTGAACTCTGGGCGGCCGCCGCTCGACAATCCGCTGGTGAAGCAGGCGCTCTCCCTGGCCATCGACCGAGAGGTCATCGTCAAGGAGCTGTGGCGAGGGCGAGGCGTCGTTCCCAGCGGCCCCATCGCCAAGGGCGACAATCATTTCGACCCCTCGCTCCCGGCGCTCGCCTACGATCCGAAGGAAGCCCGCGAGCGTCTGCGCAAGGCCGGCTACAAGAACGAGGAGATCGTCATCGAGACCACCGCGGGCTACATGGCGGGCGACAAGCCCATGGCCGAGGCCGTGCAGGCCATGTGGCGTGACGCGGGGGTCAACGCCAAGGTCGAGGTCCTCGAATACTCCGTGCGTGCCCAGAAGAACCGCGACAAGAGCTTCAAGGGCGTGTGGTGGTCGGACCCGACGTCCACGCTGCGCGACCCCGACGGCATGATGTGGCGTCTGCTCGGTCCGGGTGCGCCCCAGGATTACTGGCGTCATCCCGAGTTCGACGAGCTCGGCAACGCCGCCCGCTTCTCGGTCGACGAGAAGTTTCGCGCCGACGCGTACCGGAAGATGACCAAGATCTCCCTGGAGCACTTTCCATGGATTCCGGTGATCCAACCGTACGAGGACTACGGGCTCCAGAAACGCGTCGAGTGGACGCCGGATCCGCTCCAGCAGCTCGAGATCAGGCGCTTCAACTTCAAGTTCCGCCGCGCGTAGACCGGCTCCCGGGGGCGGAGCCCGGCCGGCTCCGCCCCTGCGCCTATGCGCGGGCTCCTCCCGTTCCTCGCTTCTCGGCTCCTCCGCGCCCTCGTCGCGCTGTGGCTCGTCTCGACCGTCGTCTTCGTCGTCATGCGTCTCTCGGGCGATCCGGTGCCGTTACTCTTGCCCCCCGACGCCCCGCGCAGCGAGATCTTCCGCGTCCGCGCCGAGCTCGGCCTCGACCGTCCCGTGCTCGTCCAGTACGCCATCTTCCTCGGCAACGTGCTCCGCGGGGACTTCGGTCGGTCGATCCACTTCCGGCAGTCCGCGTTCCGGGTGGTCGCCGGTTACCTGCCGGCGACGATCGAGCTCGGTCTCTCGGCGTTCGTCCTTGCGGCGGTCGTCGCGCTGCCCATCGGCGTGCTCTCCGCGGTCCGGCGCAACTCGGCGGTCGACCAGGCGACCATGGGGCTGGCGCTCGTGGGACAGTCAGCGCCGACGTTCTTCATCGGGATCCTCCTGATCCTGGTCGTTTCGCTGAACCTCGGCCTCCTGCCGACCTCGGGGCGGGGGGACTGGCGAAACCTGGTGCTGCCGGCGCTCACGCTCGGCGCCTTCGCCATGGCCTCGATCGCCCGGCTCACCCGGTCGGCCGTGCTCGAGGTGCTGAGCGCGGACTATATCCGGACCGCCCGCGCCAAGGGCGTGTCCGAGGCGCTGGTGGTCGTCAAGCACACGCTCAAGAACGCGGCCGTGCCGATCGTCACGATCACCGGGCTCCAGTTCGGCACCTTGCTCGGCGGGGCCGTGGTGACGGAGACGGTGTTCGCGTGGCCGGGCATCGGGCGGCTCGCGATCCAGTCGATCTACAACCGCGATTACCCGGTCGTGCAGTGCACGGTGTTCCTGTCCGCCGTGCTCTTCATCGTGATCAATTTCTGCATCGACCTGATCTATGGACTCCTCGATCCCCGTGTCCGCGCGAGCTGAGCTGGCGCCGGCCGAGGTGACGGCGGTCCGCTCGAGCCGCGCGCGCCGGACCCGCTGGATGGCGCTCGGCGGCGGCGCGTTCGTGCTGCTGCTGGTCGCGACCGCGTTGGCCGCGCCCCTGATCGCGCCGCACGATCCCGTGCGCCAGTCGCTGCGGGCGCGGCTGGCGGCGCCCACGCTCACCGGCGCCGACGGCAAGGCGCACTTGCTCGGCACCGACCATCTCGGGCGCGACGTCCTCTCGCGCACGATCCACGGCGCGCGGGTCTCGCTGCTGGTCGGCTTCGCGGCGGTGGTGGTCGGCGGGATCGTCGGCGCCACGCTCGGCCTCCTGGCCGGGTTCCGTGGCGGCTGGGCCGACAGCATGATCATGACGCTCGCCGATGCCCAGCTCGCATTCCCCTTCATTCTGCTCGCGATCGGGATCATCGCGGTGCTCGGGCCGAGCTTCCCGACGCTGATCGTCGTCATCGGGCTCTCGGGGTGGGTCACCTATGCGCGCGTGCTCCGGTCGCAGGTCATGGTGCTGCGCTCGCGCGAGTTCGTCGATGCGATCCAGGCCCTCGGCGGCTCGGTGGCGCGCGTGATCGCCCGCCACGTCCTCCCCAACGTGCTCTCGTCGATCGTCGTCATCGCGACGCTCGAGCTGGCCCGCGCGATCGTGCTCGAGGCGACGCTCTCGTTCCTGGGCCTCGGCGTTCAGCCGCCGACGCCGTCCTGGGGCGGGATGGTCCACGAGGGGCGGGAGTACCTCGATTCGGCGTGGTGGATCTCGACCGCGCCGGGGATCGTGCTCATGCTCACGTCGATCGTCGTGAGCCGCACGGGAGACTGGCTCCGCGACCTGCTCGATCCGACCTTGAGGGGCGAGTAGGACCCTGAGGGGCGAGGAGGGGGGCTAGGCGCCGTCGGCGATGGGGATGCGCTCGAGGACGCAGAACGGAATCGTCACGGACTCCGCGCACGTCAGGCAGTAGAAGTCGAGCTCGAGCCCCGCGCGGTGCCCCTGGAGCGAGAGCCGCTGACTGCACCGGGAGTGGTGGAGTCCGCCGTCGAGTGCCATGTACACGGTGACGACTTCTGCCGCGACCGAGGTGCTCATTGCCGTTTGCCCTCCTGTACCTCGAAGAAAGCAATCGGCATTCCAGGGACAGACACGCGCTAACACCGTGGAATATCGGGACTCCGGCGACGCTGACGAAGCCGGGTGTTCAGGAATTGGGCGGCGGGGTGAGAAGCGCTGGACCGGAGGAGATCAGCCGCGCCAGTGCGAGAGCTTGTCGTTCAGGTGGTCGAGCGCGAGAACGATCGCGATCGACGCCGCCGACACGAGCCCGGTCGCCGCGAAGAGCTCGGGGGCCTGGAAGCCGTTGGCGAGCGAGCCCATGACATGGCCCATGCCGCGGACCCCGGCGAACATCTCGACCACGAGCACGCCCAGCAGACAGAACACGATGCCAAGCCGCATCCCCGCGAGCACCGAGGGAACGATCGCCGGAAGCAGCACCTTCCAGTAGAGCTGCCATGTCGTCGCGCCGAGCGACCGCGCCACCGTCACGAGCGTGCGGTCCACGTCGCGCACGGCCCCCATCACGAGCACCATGATCGGGAAGAGGCCGTGGATGGCGCCGTAGAAGATCGCGGGCGTCGTGCCGTAGCCGAGCAGGAGCACGATCCAGGGCAGCACCAGGATCTTCGGGATGCCGTAGAGCGCGATCACGTAGGGGGACAGGACGTCCCGAAGCAGCCGCACCGATCCGACGACGACCCCGGCCGAGACGCCGAGGGTGACCGCCAGCGCGTAGGCGACCGCGGTCTTGCCGAGCGTGTCGCCCAGCCCAACGAACGCGGTGCCGCCGATCCGGAGGAGCGCCCGGGCGACGGCGCTCGGCGCCGGAACGAAGAGCGGGTCGACCCACCCAGCTCGCGCCGAGACCTCCCACGCCCCGAGCACGGCGAGCACGGTCACGAGCTGAAGGACGCGGATTTGAAGCCTCATTCCGACCATCGCCGGGCGCGGCGTTCGAGGAGGCTTGCGAGGACGTCGGAGCCGACGACCAGGACCAGGGTGACGAGCACGAGCGCCACGTAGTCCGAGGTCCGTAGGAGCCCGTACGCGTGGTTGATGAGGGCTCCCATGCCGGCCTTCGAGCCCAGGATCTCGCCGACGATGACGCCGATCACGCACAGCGCGAGGCCGGTCCGCAATCCCCCCACGAGCGTGAAGAGCATCGAGGGCAGCATGACCCGACGGAAGACGGTCACCGTGCCCGCGCCGTATGCGCGCGCGACGGTGACGAGGTGCGGGTTCACCTGGCGGACGCCGGCGAGCACCGCCAGCGTGATCGGGAAGAAGCCCAGCAGGAAGCCGAACGCGATCTTCGACGCCGCGTCGAGGCCGAAGAAGAGCATCAGGGAGGGGTACCAGACGACCGCCGGCACTGCGTAGAGCGCCGCGAGCATGGGGCCCCACGCGCGGCCGATGAGCCGGTGCATGCCGAGCATGAAGCCGCCGCCGAGTCCGGCTCCGACCGCCAGCAGGTACGCCGCACCGATCTCGCGCAGCGTCAGCCAGAGGCTCGCCGGCAGCTCCGGGTAGGAGCGGAGCAGCAAGAGATCGCGCAGCGCCGGCAGGACCGACGAGGGTGGGACGGCGAGGAGCGGGTTCGCGGCGCGCCCCGCGACCTCCCAGACCGCCAGCACGACGAGGAGGAGACCGAGCCGGAACAAGGGGACTCTCACCGCATCGCCCTCAGCGACTCCTCGCGGATCTCGCGCCAGAGCTTCGCGCGGACCGCCGCCATCTCGGGCGACTCCATCGAGCGCGGATACTCCATCGCCAGCTCCAGCACCGACTTGATCCGCCCGGGCCGGGCCGTCATGACGGCGACGCGGGTCGACAGGAACAGCGCCTCGTGCAGGCTGTGGGTGACGAAGATGACGGTCTTTCGGGTGCGCCGCCAGATGTCGAGGAGCCACTCGCCCATCAGGACCCGTGTCTGCTCGTCGAGCGCGCCGAACGGCTCGTCCATCAGGAGGATCTTGGCGTCGATCGCCAGCGCGCGTCCGATCGCCACGCGCTGCTTCATCCCGCCCGACAGCTCGCGCGGGTACTTGTCGGCAAAGCCGGAGAGCCCGAGCGGGCCGAGCAGCTCGCCGGCGATCCGGCGACGGCGCGCCGCCGGTACGCCCTGGAGCTCGAGGCCGAACTCGACGTTCTCCAGCGCGGTCCGCCACGGAAAGAGGCCGGCGTCCTGGAACACGGTCGCGACGCGCCGGGGATCCGGCCCCGTCACCGGCTGGCCGTCGACCAGGAGGCACCCCTGATCGGGCGCCACGAGACCACCGAGCATGCCGAGCAGCGTGGACTTGCCGCACCCGGAAGGGCCGATGAGCGTGCAGAACTCGCCTTCACCGACCGAGAACGAGACGTCGTGGAGCGCTTCCACCGGGCCCGAGCTGGTGAGATAGCGCTTGGTGACGGCCTCGATGGCGATCAGCGCGCCGCGCGCGGCGGTCACGTGAGCTGGAGGATCTCCCGGGCGATGACCATGCGCTGGATCTCGGACGTGCCTTCGCCGATCTCGGTGAGCTTCGCGTCTCGGAAGATGCGCTCGACCGGGAACTCCGTGATGTAGCCGGCGCCGCCGTGGATCTGCACGGCCTTCGTCGCCGCCTTCATCGCCGTCTCCGAGGCGAAGAGCTTCGCCATCGCCGCGGCGTGCGTCGCCGGCCGGCCCTGGTCTTTCAGATACGCCGCGCGCAGCGTGAGCAGACGCGCCACCTCGACCTCGGTCGCGAGGTCGGCGATCATACCCTGGAGGCCGTTGAACTCCGCGAGCGTCTTCCCGAACGCCGTGCGCTGTCGCATGTACCTGACGGCCTGGTCCACCGCCGCCTGCGCGATGCCCACGCCCATCGCCGCCATCGCGATGCGTCCGCCCTCGAGGACCTTCATGGCCTGCACGAACCCGGTGTCACGCTCGCCCAGCAAGTTGGCCTGGGGGACGCGGGCGTCTTCGAAGATCAGCTCGGCGGTGTTCGACGCGTGCAGGCCGAGCTTGCGATAGGGCTTGCCGCTGCTGAAGCCGGGCATCCCCTTTTCGAGGATGAAGGCGGAGATACCCTTGGACTTTCGCTCCGGGCGGGTGCGGGCCATGACGACCGCGGTGGCGGCGACCGACGCGTTGGTGATAAAGGCCTTGCTCCCGCTCAGGACCCACTCGCCGTTCCTGAGCTCGGCGCGCGTGGCGAGCGCGCCGGCGTCGGAGCCCGAGCCCGGCTCGGTGAGGCCCCAGGCCCCCAGCGTCTGGCCGGCGGCGAGCGACGGCAGGTATTTCCGCTTCTGCTCGGGGGACCCGAAGGCCGCGATGTGGTTGGCGCAGAGCGAGTTGTGCGCCCACATCGTGATGCCCACCGACGCGTCGCCGCGGCAGAGTTCCTCAACGATCAGCGCGTAGGACACGTAATCGAGCCCGGCGCCGTCGAATTCTTCGGGCACGAGCACGCCCAGGAAGCCGAGCGGGCCCAACTTCCTGACGATCTCGTGCGGGAACTCGTGACGCTCGTCGAACGGCGCGATCTTGTCGCCGAGCTCGGCCCGGGCGAACTCGCGCGCGACGTCACGGACCTGCTGCTGCTCGGGGGTCAGGTCGAAGTCCACCGCCTAGACCGCCGCGCGGATGTGCTCGCGCACGAAGCGGACGATGTCCTGGGTCGAGGTGCCCGGCGTGAATAGTTCCTTGACGCCCAGCGCCTTGAGGGCGGCGATGTCTTCGGGAGGGATGATCCCGCCCCCGAAGACCGCGATGTCCGCCGCGCCGTGCTCGGCGAGCAACTCGAGGACCCGCTGGAAGAGGTATTTGTGGGCGCCGGAGAGCACGGAGAGCCCGATGGCATCGGCGTCCTCCTGGATCGCCGTGGCGACGATCTGCTCGGGCGTCTGATGGAGCCCGGTATAGATCACCTCGAAGCCCGCGTCCCGGAGCGCCCGCGCGACGATCTTGGCCCCGCGGTCGTGGCCGTCGAGGCCGGGCTTGGCGACGACGACGCGAATGGCCCGTTCGGCCATCACGCCGCTCCGCCGAGCGCCGCGCGCAGCTTCACGCCGATCGTCATCATCCGATCTCGCTCGCCGGGGACGATCTTCCAGTCGAACCCCTTGCCGTCGTTGGTCCACCGCGGAATGAGATGCAGATGGAAGTGCGGCACCGACTGGAAGGCGGCCGGGCCGTTGGCCTGGAGCATGTTCAGGCCGTCCGGCTGAAGCGCCGCCCGCTGCGCCGTGGCGACACGCTTGGCC
>Ga0209056_10001172_pt1 | contig 28781 bp, 18 predicted proteins | sample GraSoiAngelo_114_FD_185876 | JGI IMG/M metagenome (GOLD analysis project Ga0209056, IMG submission 185876) | Grasslands soil microbial communities from the Angelo Coastal Reserve, California, USA - 14_0903_13_40cm (SPAdes) (version 2) | ecosystem: Environmental > Terrestrial > Soil > Grasslands... | reverse complement strand
CAGTCTCCATCACGCATCGGAGCGTGACGCGTGCCTCGCACCTCACGGTGGCGCTCGCTCCCGGGGGCGGCCAAGCGATCCGCATCCGGCCGACTGGGCGGGGAGGGCGCCATCAATGAACCAGCCAGTAGCGCGCGTCGTCAATCTCATTCCGGACAGCTCGCAGCGTCTCTGGTCTGTTGATCTCGTTGCGGCGCGCCAGGCCTTACTCGCCGCCGATCCCGCCGGCGTACTGTCGATCGATGGATCGTTTGCACTCGTCGCGCAGGAAGGCGAGCGCGTGGTGCTGGCGCGCAGCCTGGAGCGGCCGCTGCGCTATTTCCTCGCAAAAGCTGCGGACGGCCCCGTCCTCATCGTCGCCGAGCGGATCGACGAGATCGCGGCGGAGCTCTCGCGCCGCGGCTGGGCCGATCAGTTTCACCCGTCGTATACGCGGATGGCGCCGGCGCATCACGTCACGACGCTGCGCCTGATCGGGTGTCCCGACCCCAACCCGGTCTATCGCCGCTTCTTCGATCCGCCGCGCGGCACGCTGCCGCCCGATCTCGATCGTTTAGGGCGCCACTACATCGAAGCGTTGTACTCCGAGCTACGGTCCTGGCTCGCGGCACAGGATCCGGCCGCGCCCATTGGCGTGCCGTTCTCGGGTGGCATCGACAGCGGCTCGGTGCTGCTGTGCTTGAACAAGCTGTTGCTCGACCAGGGCCAGCCGCCCACACGCCTCAAAGCGTTCACGCTTTCGCTCGATGGCGCCGGCGACGATGCCCGCCAGGCACGCGAGTTCTTGCAGCGTACAGACCTCGAGATGTTGGGGGAAACAATCGAAGTACCATCTGCAGCGCTCGATCCGTTGCGCGCTGTCGCCGTCATCGAGGACTACAAGCCGCTCGACGTCGAGTGCGCCGCCGTCAACCTGGCGCTACTCGAGGCAATCCGATCGCGGTACCCCGAGTGGCGCCTGCTCGTGGACGGAGACGGCGGCGACGAGAATCTCAAGGATTATCCGATCGAGGCGAACAGCGAGCTGACGATCAGAAGCGTGGTCAACAACCGCATGCTCTATCAGGAAGGTTGGGGCGTGGAGTCGCTCAAGCACTCGCTCACCTACTCGGGCGGGTACAGCCGCGGCTGCGTGCGCGGCTACGCCTGCGCCAGCCGCTACGGTTTCGTCTCGTTCAGTCCGTACACGAGGACCCCGGTGATTAGGGTCGCCGAAGCGATGCCGTTCGCCGAGCTGACGTGCGGCTCGCACGAGCGCCTGTACGCCTTGAAAGGCGAGGTCGTCCGCCGCGGCGTGCGCGCCGTGCTGGGATACGAGATGCCCATCTATCCCAAGCGGCGTTTCCAGCACGGCTCGGCGGCGCCCGAGACAGCCGCCCGTCTGTTCACCGAGGACGAGGCGCGTTATCGCCGCCATTTCCACGCACTCCACGCCTGATGCGCGGATTCGGCGGCTGCGGCCGCCGAAACCTGTCGTCGATCCCTGGAAGGCGCATGGCATCGTCGTAGAAGAGGAACGCGCCGCGCACGGTGTGGAGCGCGCGGCTACGGTGTTTTTGGCCGGCGCCGAATGTCCGTTCACCTGCTCGTTCTGCGATCTGTGGCGCTGGACACTCGACGGCCCGACGCCGCCGGGCGCCCTGCCCGCGCAGCTGTCGAAAGCGCTCGAATCCCTCGCCCCCCCTTTCCCCCACCGCCTGAAGCTCTACAACGCGAGCAATTTCTTCGACCGCCGCGCCGTGCCGGTGGAAGATCTGCCGCGCATCGCCGACCTCGCCGCGCCGTTCGGCGCGGTGACTGTGGAATCGCATGCAAACACCGTCGGTCCGCTCACGCTGGAATTCGCGGCGCTGCTTTCCGGCAAGCTCGAGGTCGCCGTCGGGCTCGAAACCGTTCATCCGGTCGCGGCCGCGCATCTCAACAAGAAGCTCGAGCTCGAGCGCTTCGATCGTGCCGCGAGTTTCCTCGCCGAGCAGGGCATCGATCTCCGGGCATTCGTGTTACTCGGCGCACCGTACGTGCCCGCCGCCGAATCGATCGACTGGACCGTCCGCACGGTCGAATACGCGGCGGCACAGGGCGCGAGTCGCGTTGCGATTATCCCGGTGCGCGGCGGCAACGGCGAGATGGAACGGCTGCAGGCGCTGGGCCACTTCGTGCCACCGACTCTCGCGCAGCTCGAGGCTGCGCTCGAGCGCTGCTTGACGACTCGGTCCGCCGTGGTCACCGCGGACGTCTGGGATATCGCACGGCTGTCCGGTTGCGAGAATTGCCGCTCGCAGCGCGTGGCGCGCATCCAGACAATGAATCTCACCCCCCATCCCGAACCCCCACCCCGAATCCCCTGTTCAGCGTGCGCGTAGCGGTCGTTGGGTCGGGATTCGGCGGCTCACTGCTCGCGCGCGTGCTCGCCGTACAGGGGCACGACGTCGTACTGCTCGAGCGCGGCACCCATCCACGTTTCGCGATCGGCGAGTCGAGCACGCCGCTCGCCAATCTCACGTTGGAGCGCCTGGGGCGGCGCTACGGCCTGGACGATTGCTACGATCTCGCGGCGCACGGCAGGTGGGTCGCCCGCTTCCCCGAGCTGAAGCGCGGGCTGAAGCGCGGATTCACGTTCTATCGCCATCACGCGGGGCGCCCGTTCGCTCGGGACGGCTCACGCACCGAGCGGCTGCTGGTCGCCGCGAGCCCGAACGACCATATCGCCGACACCCACTGGCTCCGCGCCGACGTGGACCATCACTTCGTGCGCGCGGCGGTGGCGGCGGGTGTGGAGTACCGCGATCGGACCGTCGTGACGGCCGACCTGCTGCAGGCGCTGCGAGCTGAGTTCGTGGTGGACGCCTCGGGACCGGGTGGCTTTATGGCTCACCAGCGTGCGATCCCCTCGGCCCTGCACCGGATGCACACGCACGCCGGCCTCCTGTTCAGCCATTTCGACGGCGTGCGCCTCTTCGCCGACGTGGTGCCGGGGCTGCCGCCCGGCCCCTACCCCGACGATTGGGCGGCGGTGCACCACATTATAGATGAAGGGTGGCTCTACTCCCTGCGGTTTGACCACGGAGTCACCAGCGCGGGGTTCCTATTGAGGGACAGAGTTCCGGGATCACCGGAGCAGGTATGGCGTCACCTGCTGCAACGCTATCCCACGATCGGTGCCCTGTTCGCACATGCCAAGCCGCTCATGCCCCTCGCCTACAAGCCCAGGATTCAGCACCGCCTGACGCGCGCCACCGGCACAGGCTGGGCCATGCTGCCTCATGCCTACGCGTTCGTGGATCCGCTCTTCTCGACGGGCATTGCGTGGAGTCTGCGCGCGATCGAGCGCCTGGGCCTGCTGTTTGAGACTGGCGGACCCACCGAGCAGGACCTCGCGCGCTATGACGCGCTCCTGAGCGCCGAGGCCGATCAGATCGACCGGTTGGTGGCAGGCGCCTATCACGCCATGGCTCGCTTCGATCTCTTTGCAGCACATGCGATGATCTATTTCGCTGCTGTTTCATTTGCAGAGATCCGCCAACGCCTGCAGCAAGACAACGCGTGGTCGGGATTCCTCGGCGTCGGGGATCCCCAGCTCGGCGGACTCCCACGCGCCAGCCTGCGGCGGCTGCGGCATGTCCGCACGGCCGCCGATCGGCGGTCCTTCATTAATTGGGTGACGAACGCGATCGCGTCGCGGAATGTCTGCGGGCTCGCCAATCCCGCCGCTCACGGCCTCTACCCTGTGGACCTCGATGTGCTCATCCAGCGCCACAGGGTCCTGGGCATGAGCCGCGAGTCGCTCGTCAGCGCTCTTCCCGCCCTCCGGGGAGGCGGGGCTGCTTGATGATCCGCGTGTTGTACTCGCGCAGGTAGCGCTGCCGCGCCGAATCCGTGGGATACGCGTCGCCAGGCGCATACGGGTAGGACGTGATCGCGTGGTAGGGTAGCGGACCGACCGTCGTGCCGTCCGCGGTATTCAAGTCCGAGTCCTTGATCCAGCCATCGGAGTAGAGGATGAAATCCCGGGTCCATCCGGGCGGCGGCGATTCGGCGGGTGCGTCGAACTCCACCGTGGCTTCGTCCCCAGGCACCATCACGACGTATTGATCGTCGGCATTCTCGAGCAGCGGGCGGACATCGCCGTAGCGCGTCGCCGCGCCGGTGATCGGGCGCCACGGCGACTCGGTCGTGACGTGGTCGTAGTCGAACCAATGCGGGCCATAGCGACCGCCGCGCCGGTACATCCGCGAGAAGCCGCGGTAATGCAGGAGCCCGGAGACGGGAGTCAGGGTCGCAATCCCCGACTCCCGACTCCCGGCTCCTAACTCCTCGGCGACGAAGGCCTGGTCCCAGTAGATCTGCAGATTCGTCCGCAGCCGGATATGGTGATCGCGCGTCGGGAACAGCCCGGCGAGGTCGATGACGACCGTCTTGTCCTTGCCGGACGGGAAGCCGACGCTGGTGCGCGCTGGCATCCAGGCGCCCCGCGTGTCCCGTACCTCGAGCGTCGGGAGGTCGGCGCGCAGTTTGTGCTGCTGCGATAACGCGACGTTGATGCTCGCATCCGACGGATAGATCCAGCCGCGCAAGAACAGGAACGTTCCGGGCCGGCCCGCGTCCGCGTCGAGATCCAGTATCAGCTCGTGAGGCTCCGTCAGCCCCTGGTAGCGCTGCGGCGTCAGGTTCGACACGGAGCGATTGTCATGCTCACGCAAATCGCCGAGGACGTCGGTGCCGCGGCCATCAACCGCCGACAACGGCGGGCGGGGATGGACCGTCTGGTACAAACGCAGTTCCCGCGACGTCGGCGGGAATCGCTCATTTACGAACACGTCGACTGAGTCGGGATGGTCCACCGCGAGGAGGCGCAGTTGATCGAGATAGGCGGTCTCCCACAGCTCTTCGGTCACCTGGAGGACGTAGCGGCCATTGCGAGGCTGTAGTGCTTCGCCGGGTATGCGGATGTACTCCTGCGAAGCGCCTGCGGGAGCATACCCCATCCCCCGTCCCCCGTCCCCCTTCCCCATTATTCCCAGCGGCATCCCTAACGCACTCTGCCACATCATGTCGGTAACAAACTCAAAGTTCTTGCCATTCCAGGTATAGAGAAACGCGCACGAGCCTTTGAGCTGCTGCAGTTCCAGCACGTCCTGATCGGTGCCCGGGAAATAGATGGTCTGCGGCACGCCGTTGGGCCACTGCACGCGCAGCACGTCCGCCTTGAAATGGCTACCGAGTCCAAAATGCGTCACGGGGTCTGTGACGACACGAGTCTGGTAGAGCTCGCCGGCACGCACCTCGAGCCTGGCGCCGATGCCGTACGAGTTGTTCTTGCCGCTCCCGAGACCCAGCGCCGTGAGCCGGACGCGCATCGCGAGGTGCGCGTTCCCACCGTCGTTGCGGAGCAGGTGGATGCCGCTCTTGCTCCCGAGGATGAGATCTTGATCGCCGTCGCCGTCGATGTCGGCGACCACCAGCGGTCCGATGGAATCGCGCCGTATTTCCGCCGGCAGGAGCTGGCTGCGGTCTGTGAACCGGCCGGTCCCATCGTTGTGGAACAGCGCGGCGCCATGCGGCCCGGCGACGATCAGGTCGAGCCAACCGTCGTTGTCGTAGTCGAAAAAGACCGCGCTGGTTGCCTGCAGCGTCGGCGAGCGTAGAACGGGGGTAAACCGGCCGCTGCCGTTGTTGTGCCACAGACCGCTGCCGGCGACGAAGATGTCGACGGCGCCGTCGTTGTCGTAGTCGCCTATGGCCACGGGTCCCGTGCCACGGATCGTGTCGGCCGTGCGCGTGAAGCCGCGCACGCCGTCGTTGTGGAACAGGCCGTCCGCGCCGGTCCCGCTCGCCACGAAGACATCCGTCCGCCCGTCGTCGTCCACGTCGGCGAACGCGGCATCGGTGCCGCCCTGGACAATCCCGTCCGCGTTCGGGAACAGCGTGAAGGTGCCGTCGAGATTGTTGCGATAGGCGGCGAGGGAATTTCCGCCCACGAGGAGCAAGTCGAGATCGCCGTCATGGTCCAAATCGACGAAAATCGCTCGCCGGGCACCATCCACGTCTCGCACCCCGGCGGTGGCGGTTACGTCGTCGAATCTTTTGCCTTCGCGATTGTGCAACAGATAGCCTTGACCGTCGGCGCCGATCGCAAACAGATCGGGCCAGCCGTCGTTGTCGTAGTCGGCGAATGTCGCGAAGACGACACCGGCCGGGAGCGGCAGCGGCATGTTGGCGCTGACGTCCGCGACGAACCCGCCGTGCACCGCATAGAGGCGGGCCGGCGACGCTGGCATGGCCAGCAGGAGATTGTCCTCGCCGTCGCCGTCGTAATCGCCCAGCGCCAGCGCCGTCGGTGCGGCGCCGAGGTCCGGGAAGCCGGCCTCGCCGGTCACGTCGGTGAACTGGATTTTTCCGGACGTCGGGCCGGACGCAATGCCGCGCATCGTGATGAGCGACTGCGGGCTGAACTCCAGGACCGGCCGGCCTACGAGCGGCCCTTCGATCCCGTCCACCTCGGCGAGCGCCGCCTGGTAGGGAGCCGTGACCTCGATGATTCGGAGGAAGCGATCGAGCGCGGCGCGCGCATCCGGCAATCGCCCGGCCCGCAGTGCTTGCACCGTCGCCTCGAGGTACGGCTTTGCTTCGCGGGGTGGCTCGGGACGCAACCGCCGCACTTCCTCCAGGTAGCGAATCGTGCTGTCAGTCTGACCGAGCCGCAGCAGCGCATCGGCGAGTTTGAGCCGGACCGCGAGGTTGGCCGGAACCCGCTCGAGCACCGGGCGCAGCCGGTCGGCATACGCGCCGTCGCCATGTTCGCGTTCGAGCTCAGCGAGGGCGTACAGCACTCTGGCGTCCGGAGGAATCGTACTGAGAACCCGGCGGGCGTCGGCGGGCCGGCCCGTCAGGGAATACAGCTTCGCGATGATGAGCGCGATGTCGGGACTCTTGGCATCGAGGCGCCGAGCGCGGTCGAGCTGCGACTCCGCCTCGGCGTAGCGCCCGGCGCGCAAATAGGTGAGGCCGAGGTTGGCGTAGCCCAGCGGGTCGCGCGGCGCGAGCGCGATGACCGTCCGAAACTCCTGCTCGGCCTCGGCCAGGCGCCCACGTTGCAGATCATCGAGCCCGATCGTGCGCGCCGTGATCAATGCGCCTTGATCGATGGGCTTCTCCCGACACGCGACGGCGCTGAGGAGCACCACGATGACGAGCGAACTGAAAGTTTTCACGCTATACTGGCGCCCCTTGCGAAAACATCTGTCGTTTCTGCTTGCACTCCCGGCGTTCCTGATGAGCTGCCGGCGAACGCCGCCCGTGCCGCCGCTGTTCGTCGCTGTGGCGCCCGAGGCGAGCGGGATTACGTTCGCCAACACGCTCCCGCCGGACGATTCCGCGCTGAACATCGTCAATTATCTCTACTACTACAACGGCGGCGGCGTTGCCGCGGGCGACATCGACGGTGACGGATTGATGGACTTGTATTTCACGTCGAACCTGGGCGCCAACCGGTTGTACCGCAACTTGGGCAACTTTCGCTTCGAGGACATCACCGCCCGCGCGGGCGTGGCCGATTCCGTGGGTTGGAAGAGCGGCGTCACGATGGCCGATGTCAACGGCGACGGGCGGCTCGACATCTACGTGTCGGGCGTGAACTATCGCGGCATGCAGGGCCGCAACGTCCTCTACATCAACAACGGCGACGGGACGTTCACCGACCGTGGCGCGGAGTATGGCCTCGCATTCGCGGGCTACTCCACGCAGGCCGCCTTCTTCGACTATGACGGCGACGGCGACCTCGACATGTACCTGCTGAACAGCTCCACGCTCTCCGAACGCGCCGCCTCCAGGAGCGTGAGCCGCACGGAGCGCAATGCCCGCGCCGGTGACCGGCTGTATCGCAACGATCGCGGGCACTTCGTGGATGTCAGCGCGAGCGCGTACATCTACGGCGGCGTCGAAGGGTTTGGGCTGGGCGTGGCGGTGAGCGACGTCAATCTCGACGGTTGTCCCGACATCTACATCGCCAACGACTTCCCCGAGAACGACTTTCTCTATCTCAACAACTGCAACGGGACGTTCACCGAATCGATCGCCCAGGCGACGGGCCACACGAGCCGCTTCTCCATGGGCGCCGACGCGGCGGACTTCAACAACGACGGCCGCCCCGACATCGCGGTGCTCGACATGCTCCCCGACAGCGAGGCGATCCTCAAGACCGCGGCCACCAGCGAGAGCTATTCTCTGTTCAGCCTAAAGCTCGCGGCGGGCTACCACTACCAGTACGCGCGCAACACGTTGCAGCTGAACCGCGGCGTCGTTGGCGGCAAGCTCCGCTTCAGCGAGATCGGGTTGCTCGCCGGCATCGCCGCGACCGACTGGAGCTGGGCGCCCCTCTTCGCCGACTTCGACAACGATGGGCGCAAGGACCTGTTCGTCACCACCGGCGTCTACCGCCGGCCGAACGATCTCGACTACATCGCGTCGTTCGACTCGATCCCAGCCGGCGTTGAGCCGCCGATCGCTCGACTCATTGCGAAGATGCCGCACGTGCCACGGCCGAATTACGCGTTTCACAACAACGGGGATCTCACGTTCACCAACCTGGCCGCCGCCTGGGGACTCAACGCCGCGGGATTCTCGAACGGCGCGGCCTACGTCGATCTCGATAACGACGGCGCGCTCGATCTCGTGGTGAACAATCTCAACGCCCCCGCGGCGGTGTACCGCAATCAGGTGCGCGACCTGGACAGTGCCAATCACCACTATCTCACGGTGACATTGCGGGGCTCGGGGGCGAACACCTCGGGAATCGGTGCAAAGGTCATCGTCGCCAGCCCAGCCGGGCGCCAGCTCGTAGAGATAATGCCGACGCGCGGCTTCGAGTCCGCGGTCGATCCTCGTGCTCACTTTGGCCTGGGAACGACTTCGCGCGTGGACTCGCTCACGGTCATTTGGCCTGACCGGCGCTCGCAAGTGCTGGAGAATGTGGCCGCTGATCGTATCATCACTTTGTCGCAATCGGATGCGCGCAGCCATCCGCTTCCGCCCATCCGCCCATCCGCCCATCCGCCGCTGTTCTCGGACGTCACCGATGCGGTACCAATCAACTACAAGCATCGGGAGAACACCTTCTTCGACTTCGGCCGGGAGCCGCTGATGCCGCACCTCCTTTCGACCGAGGGCCCGGCACTCGCCATCGGCGACGTCAACGGCGATGGCCAGGAGGACATCTACGTCGGCGGCGCGAAGTGGCAGCCCGGCGCGCTGTTCCTGCAGGACCCGACCGGCCGGTTCCAGGCCGCGGCGGAGCCGTCGTTTCGCGCGGACAGCCTGGATGAGGACGTGGACGCCGCGCTGTTCGACGCCGACGGCGACGGCGATCTCGATCTCTACGTCGTGAGTGGCGGCAACGAGTTCTGGGAGGGCGCGCCGCTGCAGGACCGGCTGTACCTGAATGATGGTCACGGCAATTTCAGCCGTGCCGGGGAGGGGGCGTTGCCCGTCTTCTTCCACAACGGCTCCTGCATCGCGGCGAGCCGCGATTTTCTCTTCGTCGGCAGCCGCGTCGTCGCGCGGCAGTATGGCGTCATGCCGCGCAGTTATTTGCTGGAGAATGACGGACGGGGGCATTTCCACGACGTCACCGTCGAGAAGGCGCCGGGCCTCGATTCGGTCGGGTTGGTCACGCGGGCGACATGGGTCGATTACGACGGCGACGGCAAGCTCGACCTGATCGTCGTCGGCGAATGGATGCCGGTGCGCGTGTTCCATCAAGAGAACGGGAAATTCGTGGACCGCACGACGGAGGCCGGCTTCGCGGGCACCAACGGCTGGTGGACAAGCGTCCAGGCAGCGGACCTCAATGGCGACGGCCGCCCCGATCTCGTCCTCGGCAATCTCGGCTTGAATTCCTTCATCCGTGCGTCGCGCGAGGAGCCGGCACGGCTCTATGTCGGCGATTTCTTCAATACGGGAAAGCTGCTGCAGATCCTCACGTCGTATCGTCACGGCGTCAGCTATCCGTTGGTGGGACGCGACGAGCTGGTGCAGGCGATGCCGTCGCTGCGGAAGGCGTACCCGACATACCAGTCGTTCGGCGCGAGCCGGATTCAGGACATCATTCCGGGGAAAGCACTGAAGCAAGCGCACGTGCTCGAGGCCGACACGTTCGGCAGCGCCGTGGCCATCAACCGCGGCGATGGCACGTTCGAGCTGCACGCCCTCCCCATCGAGGCGCAGTTCGCTCCCATCTACGCCTCACAGGCCGGCGATTTCGACGGCGATGGCAAGACCGATCTCGTCGTTGCCGGCAACTTCTCCGGTGTGACGCCACTCGAGGGCCGCTACGACGCGAGTTACGGTCTTTTCCTGCGCGGCGACGGTCGCGGGGGATTTACCACTGTGGATATGGAGCAGAGCGGCCTGGCGATCGACGGGCAGGTGCGCCACATGGCGTTTCTGCGGCGGGTCAATGGCGATCGGTTGATTGTGGTAGCGCGCAACAACGATCGGCTGCAGTTAGAGCAGATACCCCCGCTTCATTAGGTTTTGCGCCGAGGCGGCGTATCCGCCGGCATCCGGCAGGTACCAGCCAAGTGCGTCGGCGAGACGGTCGTAGATGTTGAAGAGCGCGCAGACGTTGATCGCGTCTTCGATCGCGTCATCCGACAGACCAACGGCTCGCAGCGGCGCGACGTCGGCAGGCCGCACGTCGTTCGGCCGCAGCGTGAGTTTATCGAGGAACCCGAGCATCGCGCGCAGCTTCGCGTCGATGGGCGCGGTGCGCCAATCGTCCACGACCGCCTTTACGAACCGTTCATCCCCCAGCGCCAGCGCCGCGACCGCGGCGTGGGACTCCGTTCAGAAGACGCATTGATTGAGCTTCGAGGTGAACGCGGCGAACAGCTCGCGTTCGCCGACGCTCCACGCCGACGGTCCCCGCATCACCGCCTGCGTCCACGCGCACTGCGGCCGGCCGAAGAACTCGGGCCGGTACATCAGCGTCTTCACGACGTCCGGCACGCGGCGCCCGCTGAGCAGCCGGATCAACCCCAGCATCAGCTTCTGCTTCAGCCGATGGCCGTGCTCGACCCTGTGCACGCGCATCAGTCCGGCTCCTCGCCACGGAGGGCGGCCATGCCGCGGTCGAGCCGGTGCAGCGCCGCACCCACCGCCGCGGCGACGGTAATCTCGAACAGGGTATCATCGGATTGCCCTGCTTGCTGCAGCGACACGATGTCCGCATCAGTGACCTTGTAGGCGTGGCGCTTGACGGTGTCAACGTAGCTGGCTAGCGCAGGGGGCGTGGACCCGTGATCCAGAACGGCGCGGCGTAGCGCCTCGGGCGTTTCACCGGGCGCGTGCAGCACCGCCTCGACCAGCCGTTTTCGGAAAGCATCGTAGCGCATGCCGGAATGTACGCGGGCTTTCTAATCCTTGACACCCTCCGGGCCGGGCTGCCTTTTGGACTCCCCGATCAAGTTCTTACGGTCACAGCCCTGAGAGGTCGTATGCGTCGTGTCCATTATGCCATGTGTGCGCTCCTGGCACTGACCTGGACCGCACCACTCGTCGCCCAGCAGCCCACCGGTACCATTCGCGGACGTATCACCGACAACAGCACGCAGCAGCCGATCACGGGAGCGACCGTCACCGTCGGGAGTCGCACGGCACTGACGTCGAATGAGGGTCGTTACACGATCTCCGGCGTCCCCGCGGGGAGCGATCTGCTTCGCGCGAGAATGATCGGCTATGTGCAGGTGAGTCAGCCCGTCATGGTGGCGGGCGGCGATACGGTGACGGTCGATCTGGCGCTCACCGCCCAAGCGGTCGGCCTGTCGGCGATCGTCGTGACCGGATATGGCGCGCAACGCGCCGGCGACATTACCGGCGCGGTCACGCAGGTGTCCGACTCCCAGTTCAACACGGGGCGCATCATCGCCCCCGCGTTGCTGATCCAAAGCAAGATCCCCGGCGTCCAAGTGGTGGACAACAACGAGCCGGGCGGCGGGCTGTCAATCCGGATCCGCGGCGCGACGTCGGTCACGGCCGATAATGAGCCAATGTATGTGATCGATGGGCTGCCGGTTGGCACCGGTGCCGGCGGCGGCCTGTCCGTCAGCGGTCGCGATCCTCTCAACACCATCAATCCCGAGGAAATCGAGACCATCACCGTGTTGCGCGACGCTTCATCCGCCGCGATCTACGGCGCGAACGCGGCGAACGGCGTGGTGCTCATTCAGACGAAGCGTGGCCACCGGGGCGCGCCACAGTTCGAGTACACGGGAAGCGTTTCCAGCTCCGTGATCGACCGGCGTCCCGACATGCTGAATGCCGCGCAGTTCCGCACCGCGGTGCAGGCGTACGCACCGGTGAATGTGCCGCAGCTCGGCAACGCCAGCACCAATTGGTTCGACCTGGTGACGCAAACGGGCATGGGTGCCGATCACAATCTCGTCGTCTCCGGCGTCGGCGACGCGTCGAACTGGCGGCTGTCGCTCGGTTACTTGAATCAGGATGGTATCGTCGTCGGCACGACGACCAAGCGGACGACATTTGGTCTGAATTATGGCCAACGGCTCTTCAAGGATCGCTTCGAGCTAACCGGCAGCGTGAAGTTCGCCCACGCGGACTACAGGTTCACGCCCGGCGGCGTGGTCGGAAACGCCGCCCAAATGGGACCGACGCAACCGGTGTTCGATACGGCGAGCGGCACCGGCTACTACGAGTGGTCGGGCGGCATTCAGTCACCCGACAACCCGGTGGCCATCCTCGCGCTGGGCACCGATCGTGGGACCAACGTGCGGAGCATCGGGAACGTGCACGGCCAGTACAGTGTCCCATTCCTCGAAGGACTCCGGCTCCATGTGAACCTCGGGTACGACCAGAGTCGGGCGGATCGCGAGTCGTTCAGTCCGAGCGTCATGCATTCCGAGCAGAAAAGCGGGTACTTGGGCGAGTTCTCACGCAGCAACGACGAGCAGACGAACCAGGTACTGGAGACCTACCTCAACTACACGGCGCCACCGGGCGTGATCCCCGGCAACGTCGATGTGACGGCCGGATACTCCTATCAGAAAGAGCACGGGGAGTACCCGTTCATCTACGAGCGGAGCCTGACCACCGATTTGCTCGGCACGAACGGGATCCCAGGCGCGGGGACTGTGCAGAACCGGCTGTTCGTCGAGGACTACAAGCTGATTTCCTTCTTCGGCCGGCTGAACTACAACTACGCTGACCGATTCATCGCTTCGGTCAGCGTGCGCCGCGACGGCTCGTCGCGGTTCGGGCCTGACAACGCGTGGGGCAACTTCCCGGCGGTGTCCTTGGCGTGGCGAGTGTCGCAGGAGTCATTCCTGCGCAATCTGGGGTGGCTGTCGGACCTGAAGCTGCGCGTCTCGCGGGCGACAACCGGCAACCAAGCCTTCGGCAATTACCTCTGGGCTGCCACGTACGCCCTTGGCGACGACCAGACGCGAGCCCAGTTCGGCAACGAGTTCGTTACCACGCTACGTCCGACCGGTGTCGACCCGAATATCAGCTGGGAAGAGACGCGCACGACGAACGGCGGCTTCGATTTGGGGCTCTTTTCGCAGCGGGTGAGTGGGACGGTCGACTTCTACAGCAAGAAGACCAGTGGCCTCATCTTTAGGATCCCCGCACCGGCCGGCAGTCTCTCGTCGGCGATCACCACGAACATCGGGAGCATGAGCAATACGGGGTTTGAGCTCAGTCTCGACTCCAAGATCCTCGAGGCTCGCGCCCGCAAGCTCGCCTGGACCGTCACGCTCACGGCAAGCCACAACACCAACAAGCTGACCAGCATCAACGCGTACGCCGGCAGCGCGCAGGCGCAACAGATCCTGACCGGCGGCATTGCGGGCGGCGTCGGCAGCACCATTCAGGTGTTCATTCCAGGCCAGCCCATCAACTCGTTCTTTGTCTATCAGCAGAAGTACGACGCGAGCGGCAAACCGATCTACAATGCCGATCCACTGCAGATGTACGTGGACCGCAACAACGACGGCGTCATCAACGTGGACGACCGGCGGCCCTTCCACGATCCCGCGCCGAAGTGGGTCTTCGGCATGTCGAATTACGTGACGGTCGGGCACCTGGACTTTGGCTTCGTACTGCGCGCATATACGGGCAACTGGGTCTACAACAACGTGGCATCCAGCCAGGGTGCGTACTCGGAAGTGACGCGCGGCTCGCCGTACAACCTCCATGCTTCCGTGCTCAAGACCGGCTTTTTGACGCAGCAACTGCTTTCAGACTACTATGTTGAGGATGCGTCGTTCCTGCGTATGGACAACATCACGGTCGGCTATGCACTCACCTATCACCGCCAGCCGATGCGTATCTTCGGCGCGGTGCAGAGCGCGTTCACGCTCACGGGCTACAGCGGCGTGGATCCGACCTCCGGTCTCAACGGCATCGACAACAACCGCTATCCCCGCTCGCGGACGTTTACGGGTGGGCTGTCGCTCCAGTTCTAGATCATGGCCACGGACATTGCGCAAACGCGAAGGGACGGACACATGAACAACAGAACACGCGGTGCTTGGACCGTCGCCATGGCGTTCCTGTTTTTGACGGTCGGCGCTTGCACCGACACGCTCGTGCAGCCGAAGAGCACGATCTCCGAGGGCAACGTGTTTGCCGATGTGGGCTCGTACAAGAAGTTCCTCGCGAAGATCTACGCGGGACTGGCGGTCACCGGGCAGCAGGGCGGAGCGGGACAGCCGGACATCGATCCCGCCGTCTTCCCTGACGAGGGATTCAGCAACTACGTCCGTCTGCTCTGGAACTTGAACGAGCTGCCGACCGACGAGGCCGCGGTAGCGTGGGGCGGCGATCTGTCAATTCAGGAGCTGAACACGGCGCTCTGGGCCGCGAACAACGCCTTCGTCAAGGGCATGTACTATCGCGTGTACTTCCAGGTCGCGCTGGCGAACGAGTTCCTGCGGCAGAGTGAAGATGCGAAGCTCGCCGAGCGCGGCCAGAACGACCCGGGCTTCCGCGCAGAGATCGCGCAGTACCGCGCCGAAGCCAGATTCCTGCGCGCGCTGAGTTACTGGCACGGCCTGGATTTCTTCGGGAATATTCCGCTCGTCACGGGTCCGCTCATCACCCCGCCGCAACAGGCCACGAAGCAGGAGATTTTCGATTACATCGTGAGCGAGCTGAACGCCATCATGAACGACCTGCCGCCGCACAACGCCTCCACCTACGGTCGCGCGAACAAATGGGCGGCGCACATGCTCCTGGCGAACGTGTATCTGAACGCGCAGGTGTACACCGGCCAGGAACATTGGTCCGACGGGATGGCCGAAGTCACGGCCGTCATCAATTCGAACGACTACAGCTTGGCTCCGGTCTGGCGCAACAACTTCTTGGCCGACAACAACACCTCGCCCGAGATCATTTTCCCGGTCCCGTCGGACGGGAAGAACACGCAGGCATACGGCAACACGACGTTCCTGATCCACGCGGCCTGCGGCGGCTCGATGAGCCCCACGGTGTACGGGCTCGCGGCCGGCGGCTGCTGGTGGGGTAATCGGCTGAAACCGGAGGCGTACAACAACTACGATGGGGCGAACGACACGGCCCGGACATCGTTCTTCGTGGTCACGGGCCAGGTCCCGATGCCGAATCTCACAAACTTTACCGACGGCGTGGCCGCTCCGAAGTTCGCGAACGTGACGTCGACGGGTGCGCCGGGTTCGGACGGCACGTTCCCCGATACCGACTTTCCGATGTTCCGCCTCGCCGACGCGTACTTGATGTACGTCGAGCTCAATCTGCGCGGTGGCGGCGGCGACGCGACCACCGCGTTGAACTACTTGAACGCCATCCGGCAGCGCGGCTACGGCAATACCAACGGCAACTTCGCCCAGCTCCCGCCGCTCGATTCGATCTTGGCCGAGCGCGGTCGCGAGCTGCTTTGGGAAGCCCATCGCCGCGTGGATCTGATCCGCTTCGGCAAGTTCACCGGCAACACGTACGTGTGGTCATGGAAGGGCGGCCCGCAGGCGGGCACGTCGCTCGATGTGAAGTACAACCTCTATCCGCTCCCGGAGTCGGAGCTCTCGGCCAACCCGAATCTCCACCAGAATCCGGGTTACTAACGCGGAAATGAGGAGTGTTCTCTAGCCCCGCCGTGTCGCGAACTGCCTTCACGGCGGGGCTTGTGTTTCTCGCGGCGGCGTGCGGGAAGAGCCTGCCGACGCCGCCGCCCGGCAATCCACCTCCGCCCCCGCCGCCGCGCCCCACACTCCCGACGACCTATCGCCCCAGCGGGCACATGGCCGCCGGTGACGTCTTCGTGCATCTCTTCGAATGGCGCTGGACCGATATCGCGGCCGAGTGCGAGAATGTGCTCGGTCCCGCGGGGTTCAACGCCGTCCAGATCTCGCCGCCCCAGGAGCACAGCATCGTCCCGAGCCACGACTGGAGCGAGCGCTATCAACCGGTGAGTTACAGCCTCGAGCACAGCCGCTCGGGCACAGGCGTCGAGTTCACCGACATGGTGACGCGCTGCAACGCCGTGGGCGTCGGCATCATCGCGGACGCCGTGATCAATCACATGACAAACTTCCCGAGCCCAGGCGTCGGATCGAACGGCACGAACTACACGAAGTACGATTACCCGGGGCTCTACTCGTCCAGCGACTTCCACACGCCATGCCAGGTGAACAACTACCAGAGCGCGGCGAACGTGCAGGACTGCGAGCTGTTCTCCCTGCCCGATCTGAAAACCGAGCTCGTGTCCGTGCGCCAGAAAATCGCGGCGTACCTCATCGCGTTGGCTCGTGCCGGCGTTGCCGGCTTCCGCATCGATGCGGCCAAGCACATTCAACAGGTGGACCTCGACGAGATCCTGCGCATCGTCAACGACACGATGAGCGCCGCCGGAAAGCCGCGGCCCTACGTGTATCTGGAAGTCGCGGGCGGCAGCGGCGAAGCGCTCTCGCCGCGCGACTACTTTGGCGAAGGCTACAGCTCTGGAGGCGCCGCCGACATCACCGAGTTCACCTTCGTCGGTGTCGGGAACAAGTTTCGGGGCATCAACGGCGAGCACATCTCCCAGTTGAACCCCAACGGCACGTCGGGAAACCAGTTCTCCGAAGCAGCCTGGGGGCTGATGCCCTCCAACAAGGCCGTCGTGTTTCTCCAGAATCACGACACACAGCACCAATGCGGCATCAGCTACCGCGACGGCAATGTCTTCCGTATGGCGAACGTGTGGATGCTGGCGCAGCCCTACGGTTATCCGTCGGTCCTCTCGAGCTACGCGTTCAGCTGCCCGTCAGAGAACTCGTTGGGTCCACCCTCGGACGCGAATGGCTGGACGACGCCTGTCGCCTGTGCCTCGAGCCTCGAGACCGCCGGTGCGGGCCAGTGGGTCTGTGAGCACCGCGATCCGTCGATCCTGAAAATGGTGAGCTTCCGCCACGTCGTCGCGGGCACCGACGTGAACCACTGGTGGGACAACGGTGCCAACGCGATTGCCTTCTCGCGCGGCACCAAGGGATTCGTCGCGATCAACAACGGCACGAATCCGCTCGACACAACGCTCTCGACAGGCATGGCCGCGGGAACGTATCTCGATTTGCTGACTGGTAGTTCGGTGGTCGTTGACGCCGTCGGTGCAATTCACCTCATCCTCTCACCCAGGTCAGCCATTGCGATCGATACTGCTACTCGTCAGTAGTGCCCTGTGCCTTGCCGCTGCCGCGCCCGCCCAGCAGCGCGGGGGGGGCGATCTGGCGCGCTGGCAGGGCCGCGCACAAGGAGTGACGATCATCCGCGACGACTGGGGCATTGCCCACGTCTACGGCAAAACCGACGCGGACGCCGTCTTCGGCATGGAGTACGCGCAGGCCGAGGACGACTTCAACCGTATCGAGACCAACTACCTGAACTCGCTCGGCCGGCTGGCCGAGGCCGAAGGCGAGTCAGCGCTGTACACCGACTTGCGGCAGCGGCTGTACATCGACCCCGACTCGCTGCGCGCGGAGTACCGCGCAAGTCCCCTCTGGCTGCGGAAGCTGATGGACGCGTTCGCGGACGGCTTGAACTACTTCCTCTATAAGCACCCCGAGTTGAAGCCGCGGGTGATCACGCATTTCGAGCCGTGGATGGCGCTGTCGTTCACCGAGGGGAGCATCGGTGGCGACATCGAGCGGATCAACCCCCGCGACCTGCAGGCGTTGTACGGCTCGGGACCCGGCACGCGGAACGGGGACGCCGACGAGTTCGAGCTCGATCCCTCGGGGTCGAACGGCATCGCGATCGCGCCGCGTTTGGCGGCCAATCATCATGCCTTGTTGTGGATCAATCCGCACACGTCGTTCTACTTCCGGTCTGAGCTCCAGATGGTGAGCGAGGAGGGGCTGAACGCGTACGGCGCGGTGACGTGGGGACAGTTCTTCATCTATCAGGGGTTCAACGCGACCGCGGGTTGGATGCACACCTCGAGCGGCGTAGACAACATCGACGAATTTCTGGAGACTCAGGGGAGGCGCTCCCGCACGATCACGGTTTTGTTCAAGGCCGATACCGGCATGGCGCGGAAAACCTTCACGGTCTCCTATACACAACATGGGCCCGTCATCCGCAAGGAAGGGGACCGGTTCGTAAGCATCAGCCTGATGAAGAACCATATGAACGCGCTGATCCAATCGTACTCGCGGACCAAGGCGCGCGACATCGCGGCGTTCCGCCAAATCATGGAGCTGCATACCAACTCCTCGAACAACACCGTCTTCGCCGACGCGTCCGGCAACATCGCGTACTTCCACTCGAACTACATCCCACGCCGCGACACGTCGTTCGACTGGACAAAGCCGGTGGACGGCAGCAATCCGGCGACCGTCTACCGCGGCGTGCTGTCGTTCGACCAGACCCCCAACGTCGTGAACCCGGCGAGCGGCTGGGTCTACAACTCGAACAACTGGCCCTGGTCAGCGGCTGGGGAGGGGTCGAGCCCGCAGCGCGCGAGCTTCCCGCGCTACGTCGAAACCGGGACCGAAGAGACGGCGCGCGGCTATCACGCCTTGCGCGTGCTCGCTGGAAAGACGGACTGGACTACGAGCTCGCTGACCGCCGCCGCCTTCGACAGCTATCTCCCCGCCTTCGAGCGCATGATCCCCCCGCTGCTCGCGGCGTACGATCAGGCAACGTCCGACTCGCTGAAGGCAAAGTTGGCTGAGCCGATCGCGCTGCTCAGGGGTTGGGACTACCGCTGGGGTGCGGAATCGGTCCCCACCTCGCTTGCGGTCTTCTGGGGTGAGCGGATCGGCCGGCGTGTGTCGCGGGACGCCCGCACCGCCGGCATCTCGGTAATGCAATACGTCGCCACCTCGCGCGCCGCACCCGCCGAGCTGCTCGGCTCACTCGCGGACGCCGTGGACGCGTTGAGCGCCGATTTTGGGACGTGGAAAACGCCGTGGGGAGAGATCAATCGGTTCCAGCGGATCAACGACGACATCGCGCCGCATTTCGAAGACGCTGGCCCAAGCATCCCGGTACCGTTCACGGCGAGCGTCTGGGGCTCGCTGGCGGCGTTCGGCGCCAGAGCCTATCCCAATACCAAGAAGTGGTACGGCACGAGCGGCAACAGCTTCGTTGCGGTCGTGGAGTTCGGCGACAGCGTGCGGGCGCAGGCGGTCACCGCCGGGGGCGAAAGCGGCGCGTCGCAGTCGCCGCACTTCAACGACCAGGCGGAGCGCTACGCGTCCGGCCGGCTGCGCGATGTCTACTTCTACCGCTCACAGCTCGTCGGACACACCGAGCGTGAGTACCACCCGTGATCCTGATCACGATCCTCGCGCTCTGTCAGGGCGTCTACCTCGACAACCAGGGTGTGATTCGCTGGCAACGCGATCGAACGGAGGTCACCCTTTTCGGCGCGAACTATGTGCTGACGACGGCGTCGGATTATCGCGCGGCGGGTTATCTCCATGCAGACCGCAAGCACATGATCGATGAGGATATGGCCCAGTTCGCGCGGATGGGCTGGGATGGCTTGCGACTCACGTTCTGGGGCGATTGGGAAGCGTCAGACAGCGCCGGCAATCTCCTCGCCAACGATCACCTGGATCTCCTGGACTACCTCATCGCTCGCGCTTCAGAGCGCGGCATTTTCATGCTCTTCAGCCCGATTCAGCTGTATGGCTCCAACTGGCCCGATGCCCTCGACGACACGACGGCCCCCGGATTCGGCCGGCGCTTTGGCAAAGGTCGTATGGGCACCGACCCCGCGGCGCTCGCCGCCCAGGTGAATTACCTCCGCCAGATCCTGAATCACGTGAACCCGTACACCCACGTCGCGCTGAAAGACGAGCCGTCGATCATCTTCATCGAGCTGGTGAACGAACCGTGGCACCATCCGGAAGATCTGCAGGGCTCGATCCAGTACATCGACGCGCTCACCGCCGCGGTCCGCAGCACGGGGTGCCAGAAGCTCATCTTCTACAACGTGAGTCAGGACTTCCGGATCGGCGAGGCGATCCGGCGTTCCAAGGCGCAGGGAATCACGTTTGGCTGGTATCCGACCGGCCTCAACGCCGGTCACGAGCTGGAGGGCAACTACCTCCGCGGCACCGACGCCTATCCCGACATGCTGCGTCCCGAGCTCGCGCGCCTACCGCGCATCGTCTACGAGTTCGACAGCCCTGACCTGCGTACGGGCACGATGTATCCCGCGATGGCGCGCACATTCCGTGCGGTAGGCACGCAATTCGCCGCCATGTTCGCCTACGACATGCTCGCCACCGCGTCGCGCAATCTCGGGTGGCAAACGCACTTCCTGAACCTGGTTTACACGCCGCGCAAGGCGATGAGCGCGATCATCGCCGCCGAGGCGATGCGACGCCTGCCGCGGATGCAGTCGTACGGTGCGTATCCGCGGAACACGCGGTTCGGCGACTTCCACATTTCGTACGACGGCGATCTGGGCGAGCTGGTGGCCCGCGATGCATTCATGTACACGAGCTCCACCAACGCGAAGCCGCCCGATGCCGCGGCGCTCCAGCGCATCGCCGGGAATGGTTCCTCGGCGACGGTGACCTACGAAGGAACCGGCATCTACTTTCTCGACAAAATCCGGCCCGGAGTCTGGCGTCTGGAGGTCTATCCCGACGCCGTCCCGATTCGTGATCCATTCGAGCCGCCGAGCCCCGACAAGGTCGTGACGCGGGCGATCAGCCGCGCGTGGCCGATGACGATCACGCTGCCGGATCTTGGCCCGTCGTTTTCGGCTCAGCCGGTCACGGCGGGCAACCCGCAGATAGCACGCGCCGCGGCTGGTCGATTCACCGTCACGCCGGGCGTGTACGTATTGAGCGCTGCTGGGCCGGTCGATGTCGCAACACTGCCGGCCCGGATCGGTAATCTCGGCTTCAAGGAGTACCACCCGCCCCCGACGGACAGCATGCCGCGCTCGGTGCTTTCGGTGGCGGAGCCGCAATACGTTGCCGGCAATGCTGTTGAACTGAAGGCGCGCATTGTTGACCAAATCCCGCCCGACTCAGCCAAGGTCTTCGTGCGCCCATCTCCCGCCGGTTCATATCGACAATTGTGGATGCGTCCCGCGGGTGGGTACGCCTACCTAGCCACGATCCCCGCTCGCTCGCTCCGCGAGGGGCCGTACCAGTTCGTCATCACCGTCTACCGGGGCGACTCGGCGGTGACGTTCCCGGCCGGCACACGGGGCAAACCGACGGACTGGAATTACAACTCCCAGGCAACGTGGAGATTCGACGTCGTCGAGGCGCGGACCCCGCTGCGGCTATTCGACCCTGGCCCCGACGCCGCCCGCCTGACGTTCACGCGCATCGGTGACGCGGGCCGCCGCGGGTTGTTTCGCGTCGCGCTCTCGCCGGTGACCGGCGAACCGATCTTCCACCTCGAGCTGCCGGTCGATACGAGCGGCTGGAGTCCTCCTGACTATACAGCATCGCTCGTGATCACAACGCGGGTCCAGGCACGACAGGAAACCATCGCCGCCGCGAAAGACGTGCGGTTGCGACTGCATGGCCTCGGCGCCCGGCAAACCCTGCACCTGACGCTGATGGAGGATGACGGCACGAGCTGGACGGCGGCGCTACCGGTGGACAGCACCTGGAGTGAGCGCACCATTCCGCTCACGCAGTTCACGGCGGGCCGCGGCGTGTTGCTGCCGGAAGGATTCCCTGGCGAGTGGAATTACTGGGTGGGACCGGCGGACGGGCGCGGTGGTGCCGCGGACCGCCCGCGGCTCGAGCACGTGGAGCGGCTGCAGCTATCGCTGCGGCGTGAGGACGGCGTCGCGGCTAAACCCGGCGGTTACGGCGTGGAGGTCGAATGGATCGCACTCGGATTCTAGCTCTGGTGCTGTTGGCAATCGGTCCCGCAGTGCTGCCGGCCCAGCGGCCCGCGCGGCGAGCCCCGGCGCCCACCGCATTTTCGGCCGATCGGCTCGCGCGCATCGACCGGCTCATGCAGCAGTACGTCGATTCGGGGAAGATCGCCGGCGCGGTGGGGCTGGTTCTACACAACGGCAATGTCGTGTATCAGCATGCGGCCGGCTGGAGCGATCTCGCGACCCACCGCGCCATGACCAGGGCTACCCTGTTTCGCATCGCCTCGCAGACCAAGGCGCTCACCACGGTCGTGATTCTCTCGTTGATGGAAGAGGGAAAGCTCTCCGTCTCCGATCCGGTGAGCCGCTACATCCCGGGATTTGCGCACACCACGGTCGCGACCCGCAGCGACACCGGTCGCGTCATCAAGCCGGCGTCGCGCCAGATCACGATCCGTGATCTGCTGACGCACACGGCGGGGATCTCCTACGGCACCGACTCCCTGGTCGCGCCGCTCTACTCGGCGCAGGGCCTCGGGCCGGCGGCGGGATGGGGCTGGTACACGGCGGACAAGGATGAGCCCATCTGTACGACGATCGAGCGGCTGGCGACCCTGCCCTTCGTGGCCCAACCCGGCGAGCGCTGGGTCTACGGCTACAACACCGATATCCTCGGCTGCGTGGCCGAGCGGGCGTCTGGTATGCCGCTCGATGAGCTGATCCGGACGCGGATCACCGGTCCGCTCAAGATGAACGACACCTTCTTCTTTGTCCCCGCTGCGGCGGCCGGCCGGCTCGCGACGGTCTATGCGAGCGACTCCACCAACCACGTGTATCGGGCCCCGGACGGCCCACGCGGCCAGGGCAACTACGTGACGGGCCCGCGCAAGAGCTTCGCGGGAGGAGCGGGACTCGTCTCGACGGCTCCTGATTACGCTCGCTTTCTCCAGATGCTGCTCAACGGGGGCGAGCTCGACGGCGTGCGCGTTCTCGCGCCGCACACAGTCGACCTCATGACGCACAACCAGAGCGGCATGTTGTTCGACACGACCGGCGCCAATGGATTCGGGTTCGGGTTCGGGATCGTGCAACGCTACGGCACGAATGGCATGGCATCGGTCGGGACGTTCAGCTGGGGCGGAGCGTACGGGAGCCAATACGCGGTCGATCCGGTGGAGCACCTCGTCATCGTGTTCATGATCAATCAGCTACCGAATCGCGCAGACATCGGCGGGAAATTCCCCACGCTCGTCTATCAGGCGCTGGTTACTCGCCGATAGTCGGAGGCTTTGCGCGCTGGGCGCGAAACGCGAATCCGAGCATTACGAGGCCGAACACGAGCAAGACGAGGCCCCACCAGAGATTCACATTGATCCCCAGCGATTTCTCATAGATCGCGGGGGCCGATAGCACGCCGTAGATGACGAGTAACGCGCCGACGATCGAGAACATCCCGCCAATCGGAAACCGCACATCGAGACTCATCACGTCGTCACCAGAAGATGATGTTGAGGATCGTCGAGACGACGAGAATGCACACGGCGAGCGTAACCGGACGCTTGTACCACGGCATGTGCCCCTCCTGCACGCGGGGGGTCAGCGAGTGGACGAGCCCGCGCAGCTCCTCGTCGGTCTTGGTCCGTTTGGTGAACAGCGAGATGAGCAGCGTCGCCACGAAGCAGCCGGTCCACGCGAACAACGCGGTCCAGAAGTTCAACGCCATCTCGCTTGGGTAGACGTGCAGCACCGCTCCCAGAAACCCGCCCTTGATGCCGGGCACGGCGCCGCGCGGCAATGTCAGCCCGTAATGCAGCGCCGCGGTGATCGTGCCGGTCAGCAGGCCGTAGAACGCTCCATGCCCCGTGGTGCGGCGCCAGAACATCCCCAGCAGGAACGTCGCGAACAGCGGCCCGTTCACGAACGAGAACACCAGCTGCAGCATGTCGAGAATGTTGTTGAACCGCGTGGCGGAGTATGCCGCGGCCACGCTGGCGAGGATACCGAAGACCGTGGCCGCGTGTCCCACGCGCAGGTAATGCCCGTCGGTCTGGCCCGGGCGGATATGCGTCTGATAGATGTCGTACGTCCACACGCTGTTGAAGGCCGTGACGTTGCCCGCCATGCCCGACATGAACGACGCCATCAGGGCGGTGAGACCCAGCCCCAGCAGCCCCGTCGGCAGGTAATGCCCCAGCAGCATCGGAATGGCGAGGTTGTACTCCGGCTGGCCGTCGCTGCCGATCGGGAGAAACCCGCCGCGTGCGGCATGCAGCCCGATCGCCAGCATTCCCGGCAGAATCACGAGCGCGGGCATCAGCATCTTGGGCACCGCCGCGATCAGCGGCGTCCGGCGCGCCGCCGTCATCGAGCCAGCCGCCATGGCGCGCTGCACGACGAGAAAGTCCGTGCACCAATAGCCGAACGAGAGGGCGAACCCCAACCCCATCACCAGGCCGAACCACTCCATCCCCATGGGGTTGTGGCTCGGCGAATCCATGTATTTCCAGGAATGCGTCCACGCCCCGGGCTCGAAGCCCGCGTTCGTGGCCACGGTGGCCAGTTTTGCGGTGAGCCCGCTCCACCCGCCGACGTCCTTGAGTCCCAGCAACACGAGCGGCAGGAATCCCAGGACGATGAGAAAGAACTGCAGGACTTCGTTATAGATCGCGGAGGTGAGCCCGCCGAGGAAGATGTAGATCAGCACGATGACGGCGGACAGCACGATGCAGCCGTGAAAGCTCCAGCCGAGCACCAGCTCGAACAATTTCGCGAGCGCATACATCGAAATGCCCGAGGAGAAGATGGTCATGATCGCGAAGGTGATCGCGTTCAACCCGCGCGTCTTCTCGTCGAAGCGGAGCTTCAGGTACTCGGGGACCGAGCGGGCGCGCGAGCCGTAGTAGAACGGCATCATGAACAGCCCGACGAATACCATCGCCGGCATCGCGCCGACCCAGTAGAAATGGCTCGTCATGATGCCGTACTTGGCGCCCGACGCCGCCATCCCGATGACTTCCTGTGCGCCCAGATTCGCGGAGATAAACGCCAGGCCGGCGATCCATGCGGGGATCGACCGGCCTGAGAGGAAGAAGTCTTCGCTGCTGCGGATGCGGCGTCTCAGTGCCCAGCCGATGCCGAGCACGAAGACGAAGTAGATGATCAGGATGGCGTAGTCGATACCGCCGAGGCTGATCCGTTGCAGTTAGTGCGACCCCTTCGTCTTGATGACGATCACACCATTCGCGCCGCGCACGCCGTAGATCGCCGTCTGGCTCGGGTCCTTCAGGGCCTGAACGGTTTCGACGTCGTGCGGGCTGAGCCAGCTCAAGGTGGTGCGGCTACCCTCGATCGTGACCCCGTCGACCACGAACAGCGGGTCCTGATTCCCGTAGAACGACGTTGGGCCCCCCATGCGCACGATGATCCCGCCATCGGGCGCCGGGGACACGCTCACGCCGGAAAGGCGACCCTGCAGCAGTTGAGCGAGGCTCGTGGCGTGCTCCCGCGCGGACTCGGTGGTGCGCATCGACCCCGCCGGGCGCGGGGCTGGTTTTGTCGTGGCAACCTGGCCATGAGCTTGGGACGCGCACGTGAGGACGGTGCCAAGGACGAGCGCGACGGAGGGCAGAACGCGTGTTGGGTTCCAGTTCATGGGACCCCCTTTGTTGACCCCAATATGCCGTATTGGAACGCCGTCCGCGACGGTCGGTCTAGGGACGTTGTGTAATCTCGTATATGTAAGCGGTGCGCGGCTGAAGCGTGGGTAGCGATGCTCGGGTTCTGCCTGCCGTGAGCAGGCTGCGATACGAGAATCGGCCCGGCACCGCGAGCGTCGCGGGGGTCGTTCCGAGATTGGCGACCACGAGAACCTGCGCGGTCCCGTCCTTCCGCATGTAGGCCAGCAGCGCGTCGTTGCCCGTTTCGACCGGCTCCAACCGGCCATCTCGCAGCGCCGCGTCATTCCCGCGCAACCGCATCAGCCAGCGATACAGCTTCAGCAGTGAATTCGGCCGGCGCTCTTGCGCAGCGACATTAGCTGTGAGCGTGTCGGCCTGCAGCGTCTCCCACGGCTTCCCGCTCGTGAATCCCCGCGACGAGGCGGTCCATTGCATCGGCGTGCGCAGCCGCTCGTCGGGCTTGTCGCCCGTCATCCCGATCTCTTCCCCGTAATACACGAACGGCACGCCCGGCAGCGTGAGCAGGATCGTCACCGCGAGCCTGGCACCTGCTGTGTCATTGGCGAGCGCCGTCATCGCTCGGGTCTGATCGTGATTGCGCTGGAACGGCGCCCAGCGATACGCCGGTTCGGCGCGCTGGAACTGCTCCACCGTCGGGAGCAGCCCGCCGGCCTTCCCGGTCCGCACGGCTTCGATGAGTGCCTCAGAGATGGGAAACGCAAAGTACGCGTCGAGCTGATCAGGATAGTAGGTGAGGATGACGTCCGGGTTATCCCACACCTCTCCGATCGTGTACGATTGCGGCGCGATGCCGCGGACGTACTGGCCGAAGTCGCGCAGCACCTGATGGGTACCGGGAGTGTTGGAGACCTCGTTCCCGACCTCGACCAGGTGACGCACCGCATCCAGCCTGAATCCGTCCACGTGCATCGAGTCCAGCCAAACCCTAGCGACGCGCTTCATCTCGTCGAGCACGGCGGGATTCTCGTAATTCAAATCCGGCATCCCGCTCCAGAAGAGACCGAAGTAGCACTCGTCGCGGACGGGTGACTTATGCCAATTGTTCGGGCACGCCCCGCCCTGCGTCGGCGCCCAGCGGTACCAGCCGCGATGCGGCGCCGTCGTGTCCCGTAACGCTTCCTGAAACCAGGGGTGCTCACTCGAGGTGTGGTTCAGAACCAGATCGACGAGCACGCGAATCTTGTGCTGGTGTGCCGCCGCGACGAACGCTTTGAAATCGTCGTTCGTCCCGTAGTCCGGCTCGACTTTGTAATAGTCGGTGACGTCGTAGCCGTGATAACTCGGCGATTCCGCGATGGGCATGAGCCAGACGCAATCGGCGCCGAGCCCGGAGATGTAATCGAGCTTCTGCGTGAGACCGGGGAGATCGCCGATGCCGTCGCCATTGCTGTCGTAGAACGAGCGGACGAAGACCTCGTAACAGGTGGTGGGGTGCGACTGGGGGGGCGCGGCATTTTGAGGTAGGGGCGCAGCATGCTGCGCCCCTACATTCCCCACCTGCAGCAGTGCGAGCAGAATCAGGGGATGCATTCGAATGTCGCTTCGAGACCCTCGGCCGAGTTCGGGCCGACATAGACGCGGAACGTTCCCGGCTCCACGACGGGTTTCATGTCGAGCCCAATGAACCAGAGATCGCGCACCGCCACCCGCAAATCGACAGCCCATGACTCGCCAGGTTTTAGCGTCACTCGCCGGAAGGCTTTCAGCTCACGGACTGGCCGTGACACGCTGGCAACCTCATCGCGCACGTAGAGCTGTACGACCTCCGTCCCTTCCCTGCCGCCGCTGTTTGTGACCGTCACGGTCGCGGTGATCGTGTCGCTCACGCGCGCGCGGGCGGCGCTGAGTTTGAGGTTGCTGTATCCGAATGTCGTGTACGACAGCCCATACCCGAACGGATACCTGGGCGTGACGGGGACGTCGATGTACTTCGACGTGTACTTGTTGTTGGCGTCAGGTGGGCGGCCCGTGTTGCGATGATTGTAGTACAGCGGAACCTGGCCCAGCACACGCGGGAACGTCACGGGCAGGCGCGCGCTCGGGTTGACGTCGCCGAACAGCACGTCGGCCGTCGCGTTCCCTGCCTCGATCCCGAGAAACCACGTCTCGACGATCGCCGGCACATGGTCGGAGGCCCATTCGAGGATCAGCGGCCGGCCGTTCATGAGGACGAGCACGACCGGCGTGCCAGTGGCGGCGACCGCCTCGAGCAGCTGCTCCTGCACGCCCGGCAAGCCGAGCGAGGAGCGGCTCGCAGCTTCGCCGCTCATGTCTCCCCGCTCGCCGAGCACGAGGACCGCGACTTTGGCCTGACGGGCGGCGGCGACCGCAGCCGCGAAGCCCGCCTTTGACGTGTCGTCGATGCCCGACCCCTGGGCGTACAAGACTGTCTGCACCTTTGTCTTGATCCCCTGCAACACCGAGACGACATCCTCGGCGCGGCCCTGGGTGTGCCAGGGTCCGAGCGGCTCTTCCTTGTTGTCGGCGAGTGGTCCGATGACGGCGATGGTGCCGGTTTTGGCGAGCGGTAACAGCGACCGCTCGTTCTTGAGCAAGACGATTGACTCGCCAGCAACTCTCCTCGCCAATGCGCGAAGTTCCGTGGCGGGTGGCGCAGTTCGAGCTCGATAGGGGTCGCGGAACAAGCCGAGCCGCTGCTTGGCGCGCAAGATTCGCATCACCGCCGAATCGACCACCGCCAGGGGGATCCGATTGCTCTGCACGAGGGCGGCGAGCGAGTCCACGTAGATGCT
>Ga0209056_10001170_pt1 | contig 28794 bp, 37 predicted proteins | sample GraSoiAngelo_114_FD_185876 | JGI IMG/M metagenome (GOLD analysis project Ga0209056, IMG submission 185876) | Grasslands soil microbial communities from the Angelo Coastal Reserve, California, USA - 14_0903_13_40cm (SPAdes) (version 2) | ecosystem: Environmental > Terrestrial > Soil > Grasslands... | reverse complement strand
CTAAGCTCGAAGCTTCACGGGGATCGTTCCCCCGACCTAAGATCTCGCGGGGGGAGATCTTTGTGCCCTTCGATTATTGTTGCATCCGTTTCCTCTGGTCCAAGACGAGCACCGTTATGACTACGGCTACTGCAGCGGTTGCGAGCCCGATGTAGAGGTAGATTATCCATTGTGGGATGGAGGAGAACGGGATTGCGAACGGACTTGTCGTGGATAAGCTGGAGATTGCTATGATAGCGATGGAAGTTGTCTCAGCATTGTCCCTTGTTCCATCGTACGTTCCTACTTGATCATAATCAGTGTGGAAGCCGCCGTCTGGACCCTGTGATCGGAATAGGTTGTCTTCCTCTCCATAGTAGTACGTGCCTGTGGCTTGGAGGGCGTAGAGGTAGAGTGCGAGCTTGTATGTCTGGTGGATTCCATGTTCTGAGCACGAGTCCTGCTAGGTTTGCATGGGTACCGTCATGAAGGGTCTCGCCGCTTTGTGGACGGCGGGACTTAACTATGCAGAAACTGGCGTGTTGCTCTGACGATGTATTGGAGACTCGTGATGAGCTGCTTCAAGTTCGGGCCTTAGAGAGCCGAGGACTCTTTCTCCTAGGGCCGATAGCTTGTAGAACGAGTGGTCTTTGCCTTCGCGTCTCTCATAGAAGTTCCAGACTAGTGTTGCATGGGTTAACGTTTTCAGATGCCGGTTCAACGTGTTGTGGTTCGTTGTGAATATCTTGGCGAGTTGGGAGAAGGACAGTCCTTCACTATGGTGACTTAGTGTGAGCATGACATCGTACCGTTGGGGGCTGGAGATTGCTTCAAGGATGCGCCTAGCTTCTTGGCGTAGTTCGGGTGGTCTCTCGATAGTCTTCATGTTGTGCGCGCCTACGGTCTTAGATGCCATAGACGCATATAAAGTTACATTTCCAATACTTAGGTTACCTTGGTGCAACTCAGCTAGCCATCTCTCTGGCGAAAAGGCACCTACTCCGACATGAAGAGGAGTGACGCGAAAGTGTTGCGGATCTTCATCCTTGGCCCATTCCGATCGATTGACAATTCAAAGAGGGATTTCAACAGGCTGACGACAGTGAGGAAACATCTGACAGAACTGGGGTACGACGCTTTTCTCTCCGTCGACCGGGGCATCGTGGGCAAAGTTGATCTGAGAAAACTATCACCCCGGCAGAAAACTTTGAGACTTGTCAGGTTCGCTGACCTGAATCTCTTCATCTTCACCAAAACGGGCATCCGAAATGGTTTGGTAGCGGAGCTCACTGAGGTCCAGACCAGATATCCGGGTCTTGCCTGGAAACACGTGGTGCTCTTGGAGAAGGACTTGGAGCTATCATCGATTCTGGACGAGTCGCAAGGCGGGGTAATGTCATTGGGACCCCTCAAGCAGATGGTCTTCGATAACGACGGGGAACTATTGGAGGCCGCCGAACAGGTTGCATACAACTACACACTGGCAAAAGCAACAGGAACAAAACCATGAAGACTCATCCAGTCTGGTCGTAGCCTGTGTGGAAGCCGCCGTCTGGACCCTGTGATCGGAAGAGGTTGTCCTCTTCTCCGTAATAGTATGTGCCTGTGGCTTGGAGGGTGTAGAGGTAGAGTGCGAGTTTGTATGTCTGGTAGGTTCCCTGTTCTGAGCCGGAGTCGTCCTTGTACGCTTCATCCACCAAACTACCATCAAATATGACCGCGAAAGATTCAATTCATGTTGCTCGCTAGAAAGGTGACTCTCCGGAACTCTTAAGAAAAAAACCGAGTCGCAGGCGCAATGACGGGAGGATACGATTCGACCTTGAGGGTCTGTGTCGCCATTCCAGCAATTCCCCTCCTATGCTCTACACCCTCTCTGGGAGTCTTGATTCCAACGCAAGCGGTTAACGCGCAACATAATAATGGGATTTCAGCACTGACTCAAGAAACCCCGCTCTCAAGCGCTAGACCGTTCGACTACATTCTGATCATACTGATGGAGAACAAGAATTTCAACCAGATAAACGGTAGTTCCTCAGCTTCCTACAATTCCTGAAGGGATTGAAGCTCCCTCTTGCGAATCAGGAAGCGCTCGACTGTCTGTAAGGAGCGGCTCAAGCGTTGAGGCAAAGCATTCCGTAAGAGCTCGAAGTCGGCTTCTGTGAAGACTGAGAGTTGTCGAGTGATTATCGGGAAGGAGACGACGTAAACGATTATGAGAGTAGGTAGACGAAGTAGCGGCGTAAGGTGGATGTTTGTTGCAAGAGTGTAGTCAATGACTGTTAAGAGAGGAGCGGTGAGGATAGCTACGAGGGCGCCACTGAACAATCCTTGTGTTAAGGGCACGTGTAAGATTCGTCGCAGCGTCCACCACCCTAGGATCATCATTCCACTTGCGAGGAGTGCTCTACCGATGGCTCCAGCGGTTGTTCCGAGTTGTCCCGCTCCGATAGCCCAGCCTGCTGGTATTCCCAGGGGTCCGAGGCCCTTGTAGGCGAGGACTAGTCCGAAGCCGCGGCTGAGAGGATGATAGAGAACATTCTGGTACATCATTTCAGCGTAGCGGCCGAGGCCGAGAAAATAGGCACCGTAGAGCGCCTTGAAGTCAAGGACGAAGGAGCCAGCGAAAGCGACGACGAGAAAGGAAGTTGCGTTGGCGTCTTCGAAAACTGTGCTGGCGATCCAGGGCGATGCGAGAACCGATAGAACTAGCACAGGCAGGGCGATTGTTGTCACTAGTCTGAGGCTTGTTCTGGCGACGAACCCAGCGATCGAGGAGTCCTTGCCCCCAATACTCGCGGAGATGAAGCGTGTCGCCGCGAGAGGAAGGGCGAGTTGAGTAATGGTAGTGAATCCGGCCGATGCCGCCGCGAGGAGGGACACTTCTCCGATCTGAGAGAGGTTGAGGACCCGGATCAGGACGATATAGTAGACGAACGAGCTGGCGTAGATTACCAGTTGCTGGGCCGTAATGTACGCGGTTCCGCGTGGGACTTTGAAGATCGCTGTTGTCTCTGTCAAGCGAGGACTGGTCGGGTTGCCACGGAGCGGTTCTTCTGGGTTGTGCTTTTGGGGTGATGGTCAGAAGGAAGATCGGGCGAGTTTGTATGTCACTTTATCGGTGGGCTAATTAGTGCTAGAAATTATAAACCATTCAATTGCAGGGAGCGAGTTCTGAGGATAGCGATTCTAGAGTGTTGAGGAAGGTGGTTATCCCTGCTGCGGGCTTGGGGACGAGACTTCTCTCGGTAACGAAAGAACAGCCCAAAGAGATGTTGCCTGTCTTCGCAAAAGGCAGGAATGGGGATTTGTGTTTGAAGCCTATTGTTCAACTCGTATTCGAGCAGTTGTACCACGTCGGCTTTCGTGAATTCTGTTTCATCGTGGGACGCGGGAAGAGGGCGATCGAGGACCACTTTACCCCTGACTTCTCCTATGTCTCAATGCTCGATAGTAAGGGTAGGGATGGTCCAGCTGGAGATCTGGAGAGTTTTTACAAGATGATTGATGGCTCAACCGTATCCTGGGTGAACCAGTCTGAGCCGCGGGGGTTTGGCGATGCGGTGTTAAAGGCGAAATCGTTTGCTGGGGAGGACAAGTTCATGGTCCACGCTGGCGACAGCCATTTTCTGGCTAAGGATGCTGATCATCTGCGGAGGGTCATGGAGGCGAGTACAAGGATGAAGGCGAACGCGTTGTTCTTGTCGATGGAGGTTGACGATCCAAAAAGATTCGGGATCATTGAAGGCGAGACGATGGCTGAAGGCCTTGTCAGGGTAAAAAGACTGGCGGAGAAGCCCTCGAAGCCGGCGTCGAAACTGGCGATTATGCCTGTGTACGTGTTTGACTCGAACATTTTCAAAGCGCTAGAAGCTACGAAAGCAGGATTCGCGGGAGAATTGCAGTTGACTGACGGTATACAGAAGATGGTTGATTGGAATCTGAACGTGTACACGACAAAGGTTGGATCAGACGAGATCTGGCTGGACATAGGCTCACCCGACCTCTACTGGCAGGCCCAGAACCTATCACACAAACACTGGTCGCACGAGCCCTCAAGTTGAACAGTGCGCCAGAAACGTAGCGTCTGAGATTATCACATGGTTCTTTCAATCCATACCTTCGGTGCCCCTTTGGTTATTTCGAGTGGGAGTGTGTAGGTTGGTTGTTGGGGTCCTATTTGTTTCGCCCACGCAACCATTTTCGTGAGCCCTTCTCTCAAATCATGTCTGGTCTCGTATCCCAGCAGGTCGATAGACTTCTGTACCGTGCAATACGCATTTTTCACTTCTCCGGGACGAGGGTCTTGGAACACGGGTTTGAACTTGGACCCCATTACTTCCAAAAGTAAGTCGCAGGCCTTCTCGATCGAGACGGCCTTATCGCTCCCGACATTGATTATTTGGCCTTTAGCTTTGGATGTGAATCCCGCGTTCGCGATTGCGGGTGTTACATCTCTTATGTAGCTGAACGCTCTGGTCTGTTTGCCATCTCCGTAGATCATTGGTGGCTTTTGTCGCAGGATTCTATTGATCCAGATTCCCAATACGTTACGGTAGGGGTCTGCCACATTTTGTCGTGGGCCGTACACGTTGTGCGGGCGTATGATGACGTGCTCGAAGCGGTGAATGCGAGCGAAGATCTCGAGCATGTTCTCACAGTAGGATTTGGCGGCGCCGTAAGGATCCTCGGCCTTCCTAGCCGCTCTTTCATCAAAGGGAGGTGTCTGTTCCCCGTAAACAGCCATGGAGGAGGTGAAGATGAATCGCTCGACGTTATTGTTGACTGCTTCAACAAGCAGGTTATTCATCGGAATCAGATTGATCTCATTTATCGAGATCGGGGAGAAGATTGATTGGCCCTCCGCAGCATACGCTGCGAGGTGAAATATGAGATCTACGCCTTTGACGAGAGGAGTTACCTCTTGTCTTTTGATGAGGTCGGCTTTGACAAACCTGCAGTCGGGGTTAACATTCTCCTTTTTCCCACCTAGGAGATTGTCAGCGCTTATCACCTCGTGTCCTGACTCGATGAGGTTGTCGACCAACCAGGAGCCCATGAACCCCGCTCCACCCGTCACCAACACTCTCTTGGATTCCAAAATTCTTCTGCCTTTCAGTGACTGATCTTCGAATTCATGTCGGAACCTGCAGCTGCGTTAAAAATGCTCTCCATGCACGCCAAGTGTTTTGGAAGCCTCCGTCAGGACCATGTGACCGAAGTGGACTCTCTTCTATCGGTGGAAGTATGTGTGCGCGAGTTTCTAGAGGTCGGGGTGTAAAGGGCGAGCTTGTAGGCTTGGTAAGTTCCGTGTTGTCCGCTAGAGCCTTCCTTGTACGCCTCATCTACCAAGCCCCTACCACCAAACATGGTAGTGGGAAGTATTATGGTTGATACGGCGTATGTACTTTGTCCACCGAGGAAAGAACGGTCGAGATTCTCCACACATGGCTTCTCAAAGTATAACGTTCTGGGGACTAATTCCACGCGTGGAAACCGTGGAATCCAACAAGGATTCCCCCTCCCGCCCCCTCTTTCTACTTGGGAATTTCTCGGCAACCAAGTCAGCGTTGACTACGATTGCAAGAATAGTGTAACTGCCTCTCAAGACCAAGACAGTCTTCCGGAACTCTTAAGAAAAAACTGAATAGCAGGCGCAGTGACAGGGGTCAGACTCGAACCCGAGGGTCTATTCCGCAAGGATCGCAGTTCTCCTTCTCTGCTTTACGGCCCTTTCCGGGGTCTTCATCTCTTCTCAGACAACGACTGCGGAGCACCCTGGTCGATTTCCAACAAGCCCCGCCGCGCTCCCCAGCAACAGACCCTTCGACTACATCCTGATCATACTGATGGAGAACAAGAACTTCAGCCAGATAAACGGGAGCGCTTCAGCTCCCTACCTAAACCAGCTGGGGCGCGACTACTCTCTAGCACCACGCTATACTGCGTGCGACCATCCGAGCCTTCCCAACTACATGTGCCTGACGGGAGGAAATACCTTCTTTGGCAACAACTGCAGCCCGACAGGCTCATGCACCACATCCAACTCCAGTATCGTCGATAGGGTAGAGAGTGCTGGGTTAACCTGGAGGGCTTACATGGAGGACATGCCTTCACCATGCTACAAGAGTCTCTCTGGGAACTATACCTTCCTGACCAATCCGTTCCTTTTCTACACCAGCATCGAAAGCAACTCGACCAGATGTACGACCTATGTGGTCCCCGCAAACTCTGGAGGACATGGGCCGCCAGATGACAACCTTGTCAACGCCCTCGGCTCGACAAGTACAGCTTCAAACTACATGTGGCTCACTCCGAACTTGTGCGATAACATGCATAATTGCTCGATCTCCCAAGGAGACAACTACCTCAGCAAGCTGGTTCCCTTAATTCTCAACAGCTACATCTTCAAGACTCAGAAAGCTGCTCTCTTCATTACGTTTGACGAAGGATATGGACGCTACCCCACGGATTATGTGTACACTGTGTGGGCCGGACCAGTTGTCAAGAGTCATTATCAGTCTTCGACTCAATACTCTCACTACTCGCTTCCAAGTACAATAGAGGCCTCGTGGGGCCTTCAACCACTCACAGCGAAGGATCGAGGATCCTCATCTATGACAGAGTTCTTCCCTCCCCCCTCGTCATCACCGCCTCCTCTCGGGGCAAACTTCACGTTCTCTCCAGCCTATCCCGACAGCGGCATGGAAGTTAACTTCTCAGCTATCGCTACTGGTGGTACGCAGCCATATCAGTACGTGTGGACTTTTGGCGATGGCGGTGCTAGCACGGGACAAACGGTCGGGCATCCGTACCTAATTGCTGGAAATTACAACGCAAATCTCTCGGTTAGTGACGAAGCAGGACAAAAGGCGAGCACCTACCAAGCAATTAGGGTCGATGACTCCAACCCCAGCCCAGTTAAACCGTCTCCGAGGCTTGAAAACGCAGTCTTCCCTAGAACTCCAGGGTTAGTCATTAGCTTCGTCATAGGCGTTGCCATACCACTGGCTGGTTCTCTGATAGTGTCTCGAAAACGTCGGAGGTCGGGTGAAAGGGGAGGCACAAGCACTGAACTCATTGAAAATACATTTGAGGGCGTCCAGAGATATAATCGGTGGCAACTAAGTGGTATCCGAAAGGTAGTATGTATGAAGCTACGTCGCTAGCACTGATCCCTCTGTGAGGGTGGACTTCAACAATTACTAGACCGATGCGGTGTTCTTTCAAATAACGACCCATTCCGCCAAGGACCTTCATTTCGTGTCCTTGAACATCTATCTTGGCCACATCAACAAAGTCAACACCTTGGGTCTGCAACAGACTGTCGAGTGGTTCTCCTTTCGTTTGTTCTCCTCCATTGAAGTTTGCAACCCTCAAGTCAGCACCATTTCCTTTGAGGGATAGGTTTTCTGATGAGTCATGAGCAGCTACGTTCAAGGGAACGACTTGATTGAGCGAGTTGATCCGGAGATTCAAGGAGAGCATGTCAAAATTCTTGCGACCTGGCTCAACAGAAATCACCTTTCTAGCCTTGCTAGAGGTGGCCATGGTGAAATCACCGAGATTTGCTCCGACATCAAGAATCGTTGAGCGAGAAATGTTTCTGAAGATGCTAGACTCGAGCATCCTAGTGTAGTAGAACCGGGTTTTGAACAGGCCGTAGACTGACCAGCGCAGGATGTCGTTCCGATCAATTGTCAATTTTCCAACTGGCGTTTTCAAAACTCCTCTGAATTTAAGAAGGTAAAGAAGTGGAGCGACCAGTATCAGGAATATGTACGGCGCATCTCGGTAAGACGTAGCTCGTCTAATTGAAAACCACAAAATATACGTAAAGTTATGCAGCAGCTCCCCGCGAGAGGGGGTCTCACGAACCACGGTTGATTGGAGTGAATATTGGCGGGGTAAATGAGTAATCCGATTCACTTGTGTCATCTTTGGGTATACTCGATTAGGGATGCTTTGGAAGAAAGATCGTTTCTCGGGATACGAAGAGTTTTGACCTGACTTCTCGGTAAGAATTTCGAACTAAGAAAGCAAAATCGACATGCCTTTCACTGCCTGCGCTGCAGGGCGAAGTTTGATACCCAAGACTTTGACGATACTTGCTCCTGCCTCTTGATGAGGCTGGCTTTGACAAACCTGTGGTCAGGATTGACCTTCCCCTTTCTTCCCATCCAAGATATTGTCGGCGCTTATCACCTCGTGTCCAGATTCGATGAGCTTGTCGACCAACCAGGAACCCATGAACCCTGCACCACCCGTCACAAGAATAGTTCTGGATTCCATTTCTAGCTAGTCTTTGAAAAGATGGATCTCCCAGAAGCTAGCCAATTCTCTCAAACCTGCAGGTACAGATGACGTATAAGCATAGATCGGGCCTCCGTGTAAACCAAACACGATCGGAAAAATGCTATAGCGGCGGAATAGAGAGTACTCAACGAGCTGCTTAAGGTCAGTTTCAGAATATTCTCTCTGATGCTCCCCATAAGGAAATATCCTCCTTCCGGTGAACTTCTCGATCAGTGCCCTGGTTAGTCGTTTGCGGTTGGGAGTATTCAGTATGGCAATACCGCCTGGCCTTAGAACTCGATAGAGCTCGTTTATGGCTCTCAGGTCGTTTGGAACGTGCTCTATGACGTGCGTGCTCACCGCCACGTCTATGCTTTCAGGAGCTACGAGATGGTCGAGATTCTGCCAGTCACCAGTGAAGTATCTGACATTGCCGAGATCCTTGGGAGTCCTTTCTGGCATGAGTTCAACACCAATCAGTTCCCGGCACCACCGACTGAGTCCTTGAGTTCGCGCAGGATTTGAGGCACCTATCTCCAACACCCTCGCGCTCGGGAACACGTACCGCATGTATGAGTTTAGCACTGAAAGCCAATCGTAATAATCACTTGTCTTTGAGGGCAGGCATAGGTTGAACGAGCGCACTTTCAGCGATAATTGCCCTCTTTACTTGTTGAGTTTGGTCCGCTCGAGCCCCGTTGTTTAGGAGAGTAGCAACGACCTGAAATTTGCGTTCACCATGTCGCCCGGTGTCAGGGTCTCTTTCTTGAACGCGTAGCACACCGCTTAGCGCTGCTTGCGAAGGACGCTAACCCGTACTGTGCACCCGTCAATAGAATGATGGAAGCTACTATTGTAGCCACGGACACGATCACGCCGAACTGAAACAGACGCTCTGGTTGGAAAACGAGCGACAGGCGATGATCATCAGTTGAGTCCACCTTCCATGCGTTTGCATATCCGTTGCCCAAGATGTGTATCGCTCCCGGAGATTCAAGTGTCCATCCGTAATCAAAGGATTCGCTGTACACGAGGTAGAAGGGTCCTACGGGTGAGATGCTTACCACGTAACTCGTGGACCCACCCGAGGTAACTTGAGCCGTTGCGTTCGATACCGCGTCAACTGTAGCGGTATCGGGAGGGGGAATAATGACCGTTTGTCCGATAGTGAACCGATTGGAAAGTATTAGTTCGATTAAATTCGACCTGTCGAACGTATCCCTAAACAACAACGTACCGTTCAGGTCGTTGATGATCACATGACCATACTGGCCGCCTCCGCCGAGTTGGAGGCCAACAAACCCAAGGCGAAACGAACTATCGTCAAAAGTGAACTGTGAATTCCAGCTAACGTTATCGCCTGAATATACTTGAAATGTCTGGCCCCTCGCCACGACTCTGACCCAAACTGGCGAATCTCGAGTGTAGGACATCCACCGTGAAAAGAGTTCAGTTCTTTGTCCATTTACTAATCTTCCAACGGTGAAGTACCCAATGCCGGTTTGACCGGCAAAATAGTAGTTATTCGAATCTCTTCCTCTCCATAATACCCAGTTGTTGAAGGAGTCTTTGTCCTCCGTTAGCTGTGTTCCAACAGATAAATCGAAATCTCCGTATGTACTGTTGGTTTTCAAGATCCCTGATTTACCGCTTAGGGAAAATTGTTGATCGGCTGTCCATTCACCGCTAAGAACTTGCCAGTTCCTTATACCAATAATCGGAGGATTATCGTATATCACATTCGTGGCAGCGTAGATGAGTGGAGTCCTTTGGAGTTCAACCTTCCAAATGACCGCTTCGGGGAAGCTGCTCATGAGTCTCAGACCATTCAGATGTTGTAGGTTCCAGCCTACCAGGGTCGAATTCCAGTGTCCCACAAGAGGCCCAAAGTTGGGGACGACGTCATACCTCAGTATGACATACTTTACGTTGAGAAACGCCAGTATCTTCGATGTGTTGATAGGGGGGGATTGTTCGGTCACAAGCGCTTCGACCCCGCTAGCCAAATCTTTTGCTTGCTGACTCGGTGTGAGGTCCGAGGTTATTACACTCGCAGGCGAATAAATCAGCATTGGGTCGCCACCCTGATTTTCGGATTGAAACCCGTTGTTGAGGTAATGGGGCGATCCCGCTGCCGGTAAGTACATCACTCTGAAACCGGTTTCAGGGTCACTCGCAATGAAGTCGTTGATCTTTTGATAGCTGGCGGGAAGCCTGTATACATCTACGTAACCCCCCAAGTTGCCATAGAAGAACGGTGAAACCCAAACTGATACGAAGACCAAGAGCGCCAAGAAGATTCCAATCTTTCTTGCCGTTGGCAAAGTTTTCACTAGTCCTATCGCAAACATCCCTATCACAACAGACAGGGCAAGTATCGTAGGGAATATCAAGTGCTGGGGGCTCTTGAACAACACCATTGGAGGAAAGTTCACGACCATCCACCCGATGGTTCCGTGGAGAGGGGAATTGGATCCTGTCTCGAAGACAATCGAGAAGATTAGCACCGTAACCCAAGGGAAAACGTTCAAGAGAGTTCTTTTAGAAAGTAGGAAGAAAAGTGCCAAAGAGGGCACCAATAGAGACGCGATAAGCCAAAATGGAAAGAACCAGGCCGGAATGGTTCCGCTAAAAAAGTCCGTCCAGTATCCTGTTCCAACAAACGCCTGAACAAGATTAGGCACATGAACCTGGAAGTTCTGCAAAATGGAGTCTGAAGAATTTTGAGTTGTAGCGGCAGCAAAGATCGATTGTAAGGAATAGAATGAAGGGAGAAGCCAGTAGAAGTTGAGCGGTAGCCAAAACAGCAAGATCTTCCACATGGAATTCAATCCGCTTCTCAAAGCAGGAAGTGAAATCGTGATCATGACAATTACCACTAACACAAGGTATTGTAGGCTCATTGCGACCGCACTGAGTACTAGAGCTGCTATCAGTGCGCTCCTCCACTTTCCACCCCGATTGGCGCGAGCGCGAATGTAGGTTAGAACTGCCAGCGGGGCAATCGAGTAAGCCACGAACTGGGTCAGTGCACCACCAATCATTTCGTTATAGAGGAATGGGGAGAACGCGTAGAATGATCCTCCTAGAATTGAGCCTGCCTGGATAACCGTAGGAGATGGAGAGTTGAGCGGTTCAGTTCTCTGAACTTTAATTATTTCCAAAATCAACTGATAGCCTGAAAATCCAGAGGTTGAGATAACTGAAAGAAGAAGAGCCTTGGACATGACTTCTCCACTCACGCCAGCCGAACCAATGGACCCCAAGAGTGTCAACATTGGCAAGACCGAAACCCCATAGCCGTAGGAACGGCCTAGGAACTGAGAAGTCCATACTTGCGACGATTGGGTCAGCATTACATTGTAGAAGAGAGTCGATGAGGGAAGGCTCCAATCCCAGTGGTGACCGATAGTTCCGGGCGTAAGCAAGATTTGTCTTAGGCCTATCAACGCTAGGACGAAGAAGCTTGACAGGGCGATGACGGACCACTTCCGGTTGGACCAGCTAGCTACATTTCCGGCATGTTTCAAGGCCTGAATCGACCTCCTAAATTTGCCGGGAGTCGTAGACCATTTCCCCAAATGGCGGTTTAGCAAGGATTCCATCACTGTTTAGTAAGCGTTTGTTGATGCAACTACACGAATTCCCACGAATCTACCACACCGAGAGGTCGCGCGCCCGTTTCAGGAGGTATTCTGTTGACATCGGTCTCATTACTCGGGGAAGAAATCTAGAGTCCGATACCGTTCTGATTCGGCGTTGAACGAGAAGCCGCTTCCGTTGAAGAAGAGACAAATGAATGATATTCCATGCTAGTCCTCTTCCGACAAGTGCTGCTTCGACTCCTCTTCGTTTGAAAAACAGCAAGGCCATAGTGGCTATCCAAATAGATACGTGAACCGGAATCATCCTCAGTCCCAACGAGAAGCCAGCGTTCTTCACAATTGTGGCAAGATAATTCTTTGGACCATGGTATTTGACAAGGAAAGATGTCAGAGTGGGGGCAATTTCCTTGGTCATTCCAAATCTGTGGTATACGATGGAATTTGGAACATACAGAACCTTGAACCCCCTCAGCCAGATTCTCCAACAGAGGTCGGTCTCCTCGACAAACATAAAGTAGTCCGCATCGAATCCTTCCACTTCGTGCAAGACGTCTCGTCTAACAATGATTGACGCGGACTTTGCGCTGAATATTTCTTCTATAGTGTCAAACTGTCCCTTGTCGACGATTCCGTATTCGACCCTTTGAAGAAGGAACCCGAAAGGCGTTAGATAATCCCCTGCGCAGTCAAACCTAGTAGGGTCCTTCATGGTTAGCAGTTTGCTCTGACAAGCGCCCACTGTTGAATCACTTGTAAACACCTTAACTACCTCAACAAGCCATCGTGTATCTGGTATGGCGTCGTTGTCGAGGAACGCAACCAAATGACCCTTGGCTTCCTGCACGCCAAGATTCCTCGCTCGGGCGGGACCCACATTCGTACTACATCGTACCAGTCTTATTTTGGGATCGTCCCCGAAACATTTCGTTACTTCATCTAAGCTTCCGTCCCGCGATCCATTGTCGACAATGATCGTCTCAATATTAGAGTAAGTGGACTTTCTAATTGATGACAGACATTTCAGCAAAGATTCCCGACCGTTGAAATTTACGACCACGACTGAGACCATCGGCAATGCGCTATCGAAGTGCAATCCCGTGATCTCTGCCAATACCTTTACTAGCGCCGAGTAGGTCGTTCTGAAGTACTTTCAAGCCGTCACATCCATTCAAAGATGTTCTTCATTCCTTGGCAGCTAAACGCCCCAATAAGCAATGGTATTAGGTTGCGGCTTCCGTCTTGACCGCCTTCATTACGAAACCTGGTGAAAAGAGCGTCTTCCAAACCTTAGCAAGAGGTCTTGCAATATAGTACCGCCTCCTAACTGCACTGTATCCCTTTGTGAACACTATCCTATAGCCTGCGCCTTCAACGAGTTCTTTAGCGGTCTTCAAGGTAAAGAATCGGAGGTGGTTCTTGTCCATCACACCGTAATTCGCATAATCGAACCTGCCCAGCAATAGCCCCACTCGAGTTACGATGAGTGCTATGTTCGGAATCGAGGCAATTAGGTATCCCTTGCTGCTAAGGAGCCGCTTTGTACTTTTCAACACTTTGAGGGGATATCGCATGTGCTCTAAGGAATCTGCGAACACAATCACGTCAAAGAACCCGTCGGGAAATGGAAGATCGCCGAGTTCTTCTATGTCGCCTACGATAACTTTGGCGCAACGTTTCTGAGCGATCTCTCCCATAATCGGATCGACTTCCAGCCCAACCACGTAGCATCCTTTTTCCCGGCTCAGTTTCTCCCCCAGACGACCTGTGGCGCAGCCAACATCCAGTACTCTTAGACCATCAGTTAGAAGATTGTAGGCTGCCTCGTTATATCCATCGTAGGCACAGTTGGATTGAGTCTCGGTCAAGTCGAAATTCATCCCAGCGTTTCATTCAGCTCGAAGTAATTTCATAAATAAATTATTGGACCTGGCTTTTCGGTAATATGCTAAGACACCATGCGCGAACCCAAGTATGCCACCAAGCGCCCTCGGGTTGCCGTTACGAATCGCCTCATACACCCAGTATGCGTTGAAGAAGACCACACTAAGAATTACGCGAAATGTATTCTGGACATTTCCATGATTGATGTCTTTCAAGTAAAAGTAAGCTTGATCTCTGCCCAAATTGCGTGCGTTCCGGACTGCTCCAGTAGGATTCACATGATGGAATACAACCACCTTCGGGCTAAATAGCAGGACGTACCCGCTCTTTCTCATTCTAACGAAGAGATCCCCATCCGCATGATTGAACAGAAAGCTCTCATCGAATCCGCCTAGGTTCCGCAAAATATCTTTCCTAATTGCCATATTAGTGATAGTCAGCAAATCCACAGTTATGGGTTCTCTCAGTTCAGTGCTCAATGGAAGAGAACCCCCAATACTGTATGCGCCACTTCGAAACAATCTTCCTATCTCAAAAAGCCCGTTCTCGGCGATCACGGTCTCGTAGACTCTACCGATCGGAGTAAGGAATCTCGATCGGCGGGAAATCTCGTGGAGTTCGTGAATGGCCTGTTTGTGCATCGCTAACGTGGGACCACCAACTGCGCTGGCATTCGGATGATCTTCAAGTTCATGTATTATGTTCTGTACCCAAGATGGGGACGCTTCTGCGTCGTCATTGATCCAGGCTACTATCTGACCGAAGGAATTTCGCCAGCCTGTGTTGAACACGTGAGTTAAGTTCCTAGTGAGATCCTCGATTACTCTAACTGGATATTTGCGCAGAAGGTTTCGCGTGTTGTCCGTGGATCCATTATCAACAACCAAGATTTCGAAATTATGGTAAGTCTGCTGAGTTAGCGAGACGAGACACCGTGCTAGGTCGTTGCATCTGTTGAATGTTGGAATGACGACTGTTACCATAACATTCTCATTGGATGGAATTCGCGACACTCGCTTCTTACTCCTTTACGGACCCTTTACTTTAAGCTCTATTAGAGAATGCCCTATCCGGCAGCAAATGACTGATTCGACCATAATGCGGAATCAGGAAGTGGATCATTGCGGATCATTTACGAGAGTTGCACATCTGCGGCGAGAATCAGTTGACTAGGCAGCTGGAAAGTTTTTGTGATTACTCGCTCACTGCAGAAGTGTTCCTCATCGTTCTCGCATCGTATTACGATTGTTTCAAATTGATTGCAGGTTCGCTCTATAAGTGGTGCTAGACATTCGCGCAGAAGAGAGCTACTCTCACACGTTGAAATCATGATGGAAAATCACCGAGTCGCTTCATTAGAGCCCTTTCCTGGGGGGTGATAAGAATGAAGGCCTGCTCCACACATTGATGCGAGGGCCTTCAAAGAGTAGAGCATGAACAGTCCTGCAAAGAGCTTCGGGTCTCTAGTCGCCCTTCTTGAGAAATAGACTCGTCTGGGCATGCTATGGTAGACCACAAGCTTGCTGTTCGTGCGAAAAGCCGAGTGGTAGTAATAGCCGTAGCGAACGAATTTTCGCACTATGTCGGACCACGAAGAGGGTTCATGGTGATAGATGTAGGCCTCTAGAAAGCCGACGCGGATGCCACCGGTCAGTGCGGCTACATATAGCATATTATGATCGAATGTAAGAAGACCCGGAAGAAGTTCGACCTTTTTGAGTATTTCCGATTTGAAGAACCTAGGGATCGCTGCTCCATAATAGGCATGATCGTCTCTGCTTTCATGTATGAGTTCCTTGTCGTAAGCCATCACTCTCTCTGCAAGAGTATGTTTTGTCAAGACGGATCTCTCAAAGAGAGTTATCGCACCAAATTGTTTTGATTCGCATAAGTCAACGCATTTTTCGATGAGATTATTCGACAAGAATTGATCCGAGTCCACAAGAAAGATGTAATCTCCACGTGATTTGCGGATACCCTCTGATCTCGCTTCAGAGAGGGAATCTGCCGAGTAGATTGAAGCATTGAATCTTTTGGCTATGGAAAGCGTTTGATCCTGGCTCTCTGAATCTACGACGAGCGTCTCGATATTGGGATATCCCTGGTCAGCAATCGAGCTTAGGCAGCTCTCCAGGGTATTCCCAGAGTTTCGCGTTGGTATGTTTACGGAGACCAGAGGTCTCACTCTATGATCCTCCGATTATCCAAAGAACTACTCCCGCCGGTTGGTTGTTTCGACGAATTAATTGAGTTCACCCATTTTCTAACTCTTGAAAATCAGCTCAGTAAGGTGTTGACAGATCCGGGACGCCTGTCATTCTAGCTTATTCTTATGAGATTTGTGGTCTTGCCACTAATGCGAAACTCGTCCATTCAATTCGACTCGTTTATGACCTATACGCCCGCTTGCAAGATCCTCGAGACTACCCAGAAGTGCAGTTGACCGGATTCCACGCGTGGAATCCGTGGAAATGGTCAAGTGTCATCGGACCCCCCCAGAACCTCGCTAGATCCGACTTGCGCCGGAAGCTGACGGAAGCGATCTCTCATTCGGCTTATCGATGACGAATTCGTTGTGATTCCTGGGAGTCTTCCTCAATTAGAACAACCAGGTTCTCAGGCTAATCACTCTAGAGAAGCCAAGCATATCGAGGGTACAGAGGATGCGTCGAACACATTCCATTCCCTCTTTGAGATCTTCGGCGACTAGAAGCGATCCTTCATCGTCTGGTGTGCATTTGCGAAAATAGCATCTTTCCGCAATTAGGGCAATGGCCTGACGACATGTTCCATGTGGCGGTGTTGATTTGCATGCCACAATTGCCGCATGTCAGAGAAGTGCGTCCGGCAGCAGTCATTGCCAAACCTATCATGAATCCTATGAAGGCGCCCAGTCCGAGGCTAGATATCCAAGAGTAGTCGGAACGCTGTTGAAGCTCTTCCTTGAATTTCACTAATTTGTCATACTCGGTCTTGCGCAGGGTAATCGTCGTGTAGTCCGCTTGCCCTTTGGCTTCGGCACTCTTCCTTGATTGGGGCAAATCACGGAGCGAGTCAAACAGCCGAATATATGAGTTACCGATTATGTTCCAATGGAGCTAAGCCTGGCTTTAAGTATGTAATCAATTGATAGTCAATTGACGTTAAGGAGGTGAAGAAAAAGACGTCTAAAGGAATAAACCGACTAACTGCTGGATGGACCACCTGGCGCTGGATCAGCGGAGTGAGCCAAAAAGAACGCGCATCGTTCCCGGTCTAAGAACGCGCAGGGTTCCTCGACACACTCCGAGGAAGAGGCGGGTTCGAGAGCTGGATGGTTCATCTCACCAAAGGCCTAAAAGACTCAACATTCCTGTTGAAATTCGAAGGCGAGTCAGATCCTTGGGCTAGGTCGAAACTCGTTGGTCAAAAGATCAGCGAGCTACGCAAGTCCTTCAGGGTGATGACAGAAGAACAACGACGGGAATTGGCCAAGGCAGGCGAAACGGAACTGAAGACCGGCCTCGAATTGATGGGCCGCGACAAACGCACCATCCAGGAGTTAATCGCGATGGTGGACCCGCCAGCGCAGTGAGTCCAAACAAATCCTATTCTTTTCCCACTTTTTTCCGCTTATGCAACGGGTGATCATTGGTGCCTAATCACAAAGAGAAAAGATTCCAAACACCCTTCGAGGTTCCCAACCAGAAATACGTTTTGGAAAGAAGGGATCAACATGGTAACTGGGTGAAAGTAGAGACGTTTGATTCCCCGATCACAACGGAATACGCTTTAGGAACATATGGACCCGGCGAATATTTTCTCAAGCCTTGCAAGCCCACGTTCTGGAAGGTCCTCTGGCATGAAAAACTAGGCGCGGACCAGCCGGACGATTTGGCTCCAGAATCAACTGCTGTAGTAGTACGCTCCCTGGAGCGGAAGACTAACAATCTGGCGATGGGAGTTGTCGGTCTAGGCATTGGGACTGTCGTGGGCTGGGGTCTTACGGCATGGGCCTTTGCCGGTCAGGACCAACGTCTGAATAGGCTTGAAGCGCTTGTTAAAGCTCAACTCCGAGTGAGTCCCGTACCTCCCTTCAACTGTCCAACTTGTGGAGTTACCCTCTTCAAGCTGTTCAGAAACTTTTGCAGTCTGTGCGGAACCAAGCTCCTCTGGCCGGACCTACGTAAAACGTCACCTCCTTCAGAAGGAATATGTTCAACTTGCAAGTTTCCATTAGGACCTGGGGACTCCTTCTGTGGAGAATGCGGTGGGCGTGTCTCAGGACAACTCCCCGCTACGGGCTGGAGTTTACCTTAGATGGTTAGATCAAAGCCGGCTAAGCGGGGTACCCGCCGCAAGAGTAAGGCCCTCTATGGCCAGTCGGATAAGCATGCGATCATCGATTCTACCGTCCACCCTTTGGCCGATAATCATTGGCTGTTTGTAATTGTCGATGGTTTGCTCCACGCTGCGGTAGAGAAGAATCCTGAAGTTAGTCTCGAGAAGTTCGTCAGGTATAATTTGCTCGAGCTCCTAAAGAGGATAATCAAGGAGCAGAAGTAAGGAATGAGTATCCTACTTTCTATGTTCTGACATTACCCGCGTTTGAGTAAGAAGTTGCTCGCAACGGATGACCGAATTTCCAAGATTACTAGTTAGCGCTGACCTGGGATGGAGCGAAGTCTTTGATGTGGCCGAAGATGTTCTTCGCGCCTCTAGCCATGAACCGCAGGTCCTTCAGGCTTCTAACAGCCAGAATTTTTCTGGCAATGAATTCGGGGTCGAAGGCAACCTTGTATAATCCTTGAACTATCTCCATTACTTCCTGTTCTTTCATGGGTGTTTTCAGGATCGGTTCCCTCATGTCGTATCTCTCCCAGTCCTCGGTCTTCAACCAGCCGTTTCGCTTAGCCTGCTCGAAAAGCATAGTGCCAGGATATGGAATGACAATTGTTACCTGCCACGTTTTCGCGTACCCCTTCTTCAACAGGTACTTCGCAGTATTGACAGTTTTCATTGCTTCATCCTTGGTTTCCCACGGATACCCAAACATTATCGTAAGGTGAGGATCGAGTCCGGCTTCGCTGGCGATCTTACAGGTGTCTATCTGTTCCTTCTCGGTGACCCCTTTGTTCAGCATATCAAGTGTTTTCTGATTCGCGGATTCCAATCCGTAGAGTATGAATCTGAAACCTGCTTTCTTCATTAGTCTGTATTCTTCGGCTATGAGTGCCCCGAAGCGCATGTTGCAACCGATAAGTATCTTCTTATTGTAGCCTCTTTGGATCATACCATCGCAAAACTTCTTCAGCCATTCGCCGACCGGGAACGTGCCAGTGTCGTCGAAGATTTCTCGAACACCATACTTCTCGCTTAGAATTCCCACTTCCTCCAAGTACGATTCGGGTCTTCTGACATTGAACGAGGGATAGTGGATTGTCCATGAACAGAATGTACATCCGCCTCCAGCCCTGTACCAGCAATCTCTCCCCACCATTGAGTATGTCCCCGGAGTGTACTTGTAATTGCCATTATGGACGCTGTAGAGCTTCCATTTGGTCAAATCTCGATCAATGAACGGGGCCTCGCTCAGGTTATGTCGTTGCGAAAACTTACCTGTTGACTTGAAGGATCCATTATCTCTGTACCAGGCTCCTGGCTCCATCTCCCCTCTTCCATCCAGGTGGTCGGCGAGATTCTTGATGGAGAAGTCGAAGTCTCCACCAGTAATCACGTAATCTACCTCACTGTTTTGGAGCGTTTCTTCAGGGTAAGCTGTCACATGGTCGCCGCACAGAACAGTCTTCGTGTTTGGACTGACCCGTTTGATATCGGAGATGGTCCTCCAGTAACGCTTTATCACCGGAGCCTTCGCCTCTATCGCGATCAGATCGGGAGTCTCCTTGGCTATCTCGTGCAGCCACTGGTCGTAAGATTTCTGCTCGGAAATGGCGTCATCCCATTTGGTTTCGTAGCCTGCAACCTTCAGCATAGTTGCCGCGGATGCGGGTACCATCGGGTAAATGTAAGTCGGCTCATTGAAATATTGGAACTGCCTATTTTGAGAAAGAAGCGGAGTTCCTTTGTCAGTCGGGATCGGTGGGTAAGAAACGGAGACTTTCAAGGCATCTAATGCACTGGTATTGAATTGAACCGCGTCATTGTTATCTCATATATTAGATTTGTAACTTGCCGAGTGTGTGTCAATTTTTCTAGAAAGTAGTCCTTTGAGGAAATACGCGCCATACCACAAGTGAGTTGCAACCGCCCCGAGGAAGACCGGGCCTACGAGATTGGCCTTTTGCCTTTTGAGGCCGATTATCACCGCTCCAATTCCGACTAGGAGAAGGTAGGCGAGTAGAGGAAAGAGAGACAAGAATCTCACACTCTCGTCAAGATAGCCTAGGAGTAAGATTGCGGGTATGCCTAGTACGAAGAGCGAAGGAACGAAGTAGAGAGGGCGCCTGCTATTCTCAGGAAATTTCTTCGCAAAATATCCTCGGTGAAGGCCGTACCCGGCTATTTGTTTCAGGTGAGGGCGAAAGAGCAATCTGCGATGGTGGTAAACCACTACATCTGGCGCGTATAGAGCGTCCTCGCCCACTCGGTAGACCAAGTCTCGGCAGAACTTTGTATCTTCTCCGGGCCAATATGAGGAGTCGAATCCCCCCAATGCTTTGAATGTAGATCGGCGAACAATCAGGTTGACTGTAGGTAGGTCATCACATTTTCGAGGAAGCTTAGCTGAGTGTCTGAAGCTCAAAGGTCCGGCTCCTAGAAACGATGACAATATCTCGCCGCTCGCCCTCTGCATTGTGTTGTCGGATTGAGGAGTGAGGCCGGGTCCTCCGACAGCGGCAACTTTGGGGTTATCAAAATACTTGATACAGTTCTTCAGCCAGTCTTTATCGGGATATGCATCCCCGTCAATGAACGCGACGAGTTCTCCCTTCGCAGCGTTCACGCCTATGTTTCTCTTCCCGGAAGGCTTGACGTGTCCCGTCATCAAGACTCGAACCCGTTCGTTGGGGGGGTTCTCAGTGCAGTCGGGTAAAACTAAGAGTTCGAATTGCGGGTAGTCAAGCTGCAGGCACCCCTGAATACACTCTTTCGCGTAGGAGTCAATTGACTTGCAGGCGACTATGATCGATACAAATGGAGGATCCTTGAGCGGAAGGATTCCTTGGGCCATTTCTACCACTGGATTATTGGAGTATATGTGTCCGACATTGACGCCTTGTTTGTCTGATACCACCGCTTTATCCGCAAGCGATACGCAATTCCAAGAAGGTCGATGAGCATTCGGAACACTTGCCGGGCACTGAACGTAGCCCTCAGGTCAATGTTGACGGGAAGCTCCTTTATCCTGAAATTGAAGAGTGAGGCCACAGCCAACAGCTCGGCGTCGAAAGCATACCTCTTTACGGAAAGGAGAGGTAGAACCTGGTACAGAGCTGAGCTCCTTGCCGCTTTTAGACCCGCCTGAGTATCCGTCGCGTTCACTCCCGTGAGGAGTCGCTCGAGGATGTTGAATCCGAGGCTGAGGAATCGACGCATCGTAGGGGTTCGGACTGTTGAGAGAGGATGTCGCTTGGACCCAATCGCGAAATCTGCCGATTCTAGTGCATCCACATAATTCAACAGTTCCCTGGCGTGGATCTCAGAGTCGCTGTCAATGAGGAAGGCAAACTGTCCTGTGGCATGGGAGAGACCTACTTTGAGTGCATGTCCCTTGCCCTGGTTCCTGTCATATCCCACAATCTTGAGTTTCTTGTCTGTGAGTTCCTCGATAATTTTTCGAGTATCGTCATTGCTACCATCGTCGACAACGATTATTTCGTAGTCTTCGGACATCGCCTCAAACTGCTCGTTCACGTCTGCGACGCTTCTTCCAATGCAGTGCGCCTCGTTGTACGCGGGCATGACGATAGAGATTCTGTCTTTCACGAAACCTTCGACGAGTTCTGACTCAGGCCGAGTCAGGTGGCCTACTGTCGCTGGAGTGAGGATGTTTCCTGCTCTCCCGTATGACGACTCCTACTTGGATCGCGATGCCGAGAACGAGCGAATAAAAAGCGTAGTTTGCAACGTTATCTGCTTCGTTCGGTCTGCCTGTTATCAGTAGGGCGGCAGCCGAGAGTAGAAGTATCATAAATGCGAGTATGAACGGTGTTCCCGGGTTTGTCTTGAAGTAGTCCTTCAGCTGTTTGAGTTTCGTTTCCATCCAGTCCCACGCTTCCAGCCGCTATGGAATGATCGAGCAAGTCTCGCGTTAAATCCTCTAATTATATGTGTAGAGAGCTAGATCCCCATTCTGGAGTAGTACACTGAAGTCGCTTGGGACATTGGGTTGGTTGTGCCATCCAGATCCATCTATCCACCAGATCATCAAAATTGAAGAGTATCCCTCTGACCTTGCTATCTCAACGCCCGACAGGGGGGGATTATAATGATAATTGATTAATTGATTATTCAATGAAGGAAGGTAAGCCCTAGCCCAGCCGTAGATTGCTTGGTGGGTTATCAGGACTGTTCCCGGATCGATTCTTGCTGCGGCAGCGTCTAGTAGCGATCTCAAGTTTCCGAGGTCAGACATCGGAATTGTATCTTGGACCATGGAAGTCGGTAATAGTTCCGGGTACGCGGTGTAGTATGCCATCGCTCGCTGGGCGGGGAGTGCAACGTAGAGTATCGTTGACACCACGAGCACGGTCGAGAATGTTGGCAAGATAAGTCGGTGGAAATTTCTGGCCCAACCGATCCTTGGGTGAACCGATTCTACTATCTTGTGGAGTCCTGCTGCGGCGAAGATACAGATTGGTATGTCCAAGAGGAGTGACCATCTATAACTCTCGACGATCGGGCCGAAGAAAGGCAGTATTGCTGTACCCACAGTTGCAATACAGAAGACGAACCAGGTTCGAAGCTCAATGTTCCGGACCTTCCGCAGTCCGATGAGCGTCAGCGGGACCAAGGCTAGGTACGCATATGCTAGAAATCCTAGGCTCAAACTCGCACTAGCAAGGGTTGGCACTGGTGCTTGTTGGCTGACGAACCCAATTCCAGGGACGATCAATCCCGCGTAGGCGGTAGCGAGAAAGAGAACGGTTCCTGGCAAGGCCACCTTCACCTTCCCAACGAACTCGTCCTGTTGATTTCTTGTTAGAGCAGTGAGCACTCTAGCTCCTATCAACACCAACGCGATTACTCCGGTAAGCTGGTCCGCGGCGACGGCAAGAACTATCAGTACAGATAGAAGGGCCTGTTTTCTAGGACCCTTCATGTCCTCGATCAATGGGAGACTCAGAAGAATGAATGTTAGTCCGAGCATGTTTCGGTAGAGGTCCCAGCTGATTCTCAACGTCACAAAATACAATGAGGTCAGTAATACGCTCCCGAGTGCTTGTTTGTCCGGCCACTTTAGTCCGATTCTTAGAAACCTGAACAGCGCCCAGATCATACTACCATACAGGATTGGGCCCATGATTTTGAAAATCCAGACAGGATTAACCCGTGACAAAAGGTAGACAGGCACTGAGATCAAGTACATGAGTGGTGCTGTTCCAAGAATCTCTGTGAATCCTGCTTTTCCTGCTGCCCAGTCTTGGGTGTTGGGGACGTAGAATGCGATGGTGTCCCATCCTATGGGGTAGGGTCCGACGAGGATCTCTGGTATGGATCGTATGAAGACGGGTACTAGAAACGCTGCAAGGGCGAACCTGTAGGAGCTAACCGTCCTCCCTAGCCATTCAGCGATCCTTCCGATCTTTTCTCGACCAAAACTAAGCATGCTTTTCTCGACCCTCAGGGGTGGTCGATTTTCCCGCGCCGCGCCCTTCACGACAATCCAACTATTCCGAGGCCTATTGCCCTGCAGAAGCCCTGTTCGTACCGCCATGAGTAGGCGGAAACATTACCCCACTTCACAGCTAGTTCGCTTGCCCTAGCGGCCAGTATTCTTCCCTTTCCTAGGACTTTTCCCATACCTGTTTCCAGTGCCTGCGCTAGCTTCGCTAGTATCCGCATCAACGTCTCCGTCATCCGTCCGCTTCGCACTTTGTCCACCCATCGTATGGTCAGGTCCACCAATCCTCTCTCCATCCGATCCAACGCTCTATACCAAACCCGCCTTCTCAACCCGCGAGTCTTTATTCCGATCAAAACCTCGCATGTGATAGGCGGCTCGAGCAATTTTTTCGAAAAAGAGTCTGGGACCGAAGCTCGCCTTCTAGAAGAACCTACTATCACCATACCCTTCTGAGACGCCCTTGAAGCGAGCGCTCAGCCACGTTCACATATAATTCATTTGCGAATTAACCTGTTCGAAGAAAATCTGGAAAGAACACACACTCTCCCTCCATGAAAAGTCCCAGCCTCAAGTGTTCCATTCGGGGAGGAGAGAGACAAGGTATCAAAGTCCTGCCGGCAAATAACAAGAGATGCTCCTGGTAGGATTCTGTTTAAGGTTCTGTCAAGTCTTCGGTTGTTCGAGGACTAGACTTGCTCTCATCGACTCCGGGGATTACCGTCGTCGGCGGGTTCCCCTTCATTGCTTCACCTGAGAGCCCTTGCGCCTCGGAAGCACGTAGCCTCTTCTTGGCAGGGAACGGTCGAACCTCAACCGCCCCCTCACGCCCGTAGCGTGGTAGCTTGGCCCATTTTGCCAGGCAAGGATTTTACGGTGGCCAACCAACCAGACATCCCGGTCTAGACCCGTCACCTGGTCGGAGTCACTCCCCTCATCCCAGTGTGACAGGCTCATACGACGACCGCCTAATCTGATAGTGTGATTCCTTGAACATTACAGTTAGAGGTGACCGAAGCTATCGCCAAACAACAACCGAAGAGTTTACAGTGCCCTGTTTAATAGTCCGTTGTGAGGAAGAATTCAGAGTTCAAAGCTTGAAGATTGAGGAGAGATGGACGCGATCGAGAGAGAGCTGGCCGAGATCAAGATCGGGCTCCCGTCCCCACGAAGCCCGCGCGTTGTCAAGCTGAAGGGATTGTGGAAAGGACTACAGGTCAACAAGCAAGACGTAGCCAAGACTAAGAGTTCTCTCTTCAAGAATGTCTCCGACTAGGCCGTTCTATGTTACTGACACACACCGGTTTGTGTGGTATCTCGCCGCAGATGACGAGAGGCTAAGCCCCAGCGCCAAACCGGTATTTTAGAAGTGCCCAGCTCAGAGTGATTATCATTTCCCTGTTTCTACCATGACTCGGTAACGAGTCCCGGCACTCTGTCAAAGTGTTTCCTGTTCTTCGTCAAGAGGATCTGTCTATGGACTATTGCAGTGCTTGCTATGAGCGCGTCTAAGTCGCCGATAGGCGAGCCCTTCGATCCAAGCTCGTTCGTAAGCCTCCCGTACTTCTCGCAGACTGGAATCGACAGTTCGAGAAGCTCGAGATGTTCCAGAGTGGCCCTGACCACTTCCACCTCGCCTCTCCTGCCCTTGGTCGAGTAGGCTCCCTCGAATAGTTCGGCTGCCGAAATCGCCGTGGTCTTCAAGGGTTCATCCCTCTCCCGGTAGAACTGCAGCTTCTTTTCCGCGGCTGGGTTTCTCCGGACTAGATCGACGAGAAAGGAAGTGTCGAGGCAGACCAGAGTGATTACCTTCCGCTAGCTCTGAGCCGGATGAATTTCCTCTTCTCTAAGACCCTCTCTATCGCTGATGCCAGTTCCTCATTCGGAGGCATGGACCTAACATAGTCCAATAGATCGCCACTACTCCTCCTTTTTGCGAGCCGGAGGATGACCTTCGTAAATGACTCGTCCTTGCCTTTGACCATGGACAGTGCATTGTATGCTTCCTCCGATATGGTCAACGTCTTGTGAGCCATGGTCAGGATTGCGTGCACTTACGTGTATATACGTGTCGCTCTGCCGGAGAATATATTGAAGGAGGATGAAAGTCGATGACTGAAACCGTCCAAATCAGTTTCGACATGCGGCTTTGGAGTGGTCCCAAGTCCTCTAGCTTCTTAGTCTACGCGCTAGACGTTGGACATCTCGCACTGGCACCTGAACCGATCCCGGAATACGAGAGAACCGCGCTCTTCAAAGAAAAAGCAAAGACAACCCTTGAGAACGGGCATTTTGCTGTCGAGGTTCCGGCTAGAGTCTACGAGTTCTATCATCTGGATGAATCCGATTACACTGTCATGGCTTCAGAGAAGAAGCGGAAGACCATCGAGGTCGTGCTCTGGGTATATCCGTTCCCGCTTCGTGTAACCCTTCCTTTTCCTGAAACAATTTTTTTCTGTTGAGTCAAAGTGTCTCTTTTGAGAGAAGTTGGACTGGGTATCCTTTGGCTTTGGTTCTCTTGAACTGCGTATTCTCGTCGGCGGTTATGCACACGGTGCCTCGAAGTTTGGCGAGAGCAACAGGAATTGCATCGTAGATTGTGATTTCGCTGCGATATGCGATGGCCGAAGCCGCATTTAGTAGATCTGGGTCAATCGGTCGAGTGTTGAGATGGTAACCGAAAAGGTCCTGGACGGCTATGGCGAGTTTGTTTTTGTCGAACTCGGGTTTGTAGCGGAGAGCGTTGGCTACTTCGTGATACAGGAGGTCGCTTACCCATAGATCGCGAGTCCCGTTGATGTGCCCGTTTCTTAGGGCGAGTGCCTCGTTGGTTGCACTTTCGCTGCTGAACCATTTTACGGCGACAGAGGAGTCGATTACGATTTCGATCTCTGATCACGGTCCCGCCATTTTCGGATCTCTGCTGCTCCGCTCCAGCCGGGGGTCTTCGAGGACTCTCGAAGCCTGTCTGTGGATTCTGCGGCTTCGCGCATCTGTTTTCTCCGTATGGTTTCCTCGAAGGCTTGTCTGGCAACCTCGCTCCAGTTGACGTCTGGGACGTGTTCCATCTTCTTCTTCAATTCCTCGGGGACCGCAACTGTCACGTTGGCCATTTCCATCTAACACAGGAATGGCTCTGTGTCGTGTATAAGTGTTTTCGAACCGTATAAGAGACACGTATACTCCCGGCCCGGCTGTATTTTTGTACCCCAAAGGTGCCTGGTAAGCGTCGGATGAGAGTTGAAAGTGGTCCGAAAGGAGCGAAACGAGTCCGAGAACCGGCTGCTGGCAGGGTACACGGGGCAGCGCGTGCGCATATTGGGGGAAGCGTCGCACTTAGCCGTCCTGAAACTGGGTCTTGACGACAAAGCATACCCGGACGATCTGATCTTCAGGAACATTGAGCGTGCTTCAAACCCGGGCAAGAAGACCCGGTGGTCAGTCGACCACGACAAGATGCTGTACTGCAAGCCTTGATCTTTGTCGACAATAGAACGTCTTTTTCATGTACCCTTCCTTTCTCGTTAACTATTTCTTTTCTGCTAACTATCATGCGACCCCCGGGGGGGTCTGTTTTTCCCGCGCCCCGCCCTTCGTGAAACGTTGAGAATTCCACGTTCACCGGTCCCTTCCCAGCCCCTCTTCCTTCGTGGCCCGCCCATCGGTGGAAATCGCCCATTATCAGCCCTGATCGCGATTCCAAGCCCGCGATTTCCAGACCCGACTATTCCACGCCTATATCCAGGGGAATACACGGGGATCGAAAAAGCAGGGACAAGCCGATAACACGCACGTCTCGAAAAAACAAACCCGAAAACATACCCGGACAAGAAGAGGATCTGGAAAACAAATTCGTATAACTTTTGCAGAGACCTTGTCCGCGAGAGCCGGGTCTATCCGGTTATTCCATGGCCTAGCGCGTTAGCGAAGGCCGCTTCCAAACTGCTAGTAAGTGTAGGGCCTGACTCTTCCGGCCTTCAGATCCCTCAGTCCTTCTCTCAGAGCCTTAGAGGTTTGAGAATCGCTGGATATCTCCAAGGTTTCCAGAATCTCCTCGAGAAGCGCCCTGGTGTGCACTAGCAGTTCTATCTCATGCTTGTTGAGTATGCTGGCCATGTCAAGCAACCGATAGTGTAATGTCTGTATTAGGGATTCTGATTCCTATGATCGGCCCGGCCGCGCCGTTGTCGCGTAGCCCACGCCGAGTGCCAGGGCATACGACTTATCATACCTCCAGGCGTAGGCCTGGCTGGTTCCCCTTCCTACCGCCAACGAACTGGCCCGCAAGGCCAGCTCTCTTCCTCGACCAAGAACCCCTCCCATACCTGTTTCCAGTGCCATCGCCAGCTTCGCCAGAATCCGCATCAACGTCTCCGTCAATCGTCCGCTTCGCACCCTGTCCACCCACCGTAGGTCAAGTCCACCAAACCCCTCTCCATGCGTGAGAGAGTACAATACCACAGACGCCTCCTCAACCCGCGAGTCTTCAGTCCGACCAAGACCTCGCGTGTAATAGGTCCTTTCAGCTCTTCTAAAACAGAGACTGAATTGGAATCCCGCTTTCCCGGAGAGCCTACTATCCACATAACTCACTGTGACGCCTTGAACGGTGAGGTCAATATTGTACACATATAATTCATTTGCGAAAGGCCCTGATCCTAGAAAATCTGCAGAAAACACACATCCTCCCTTTTCCGAGAGAGAGAGTCCGAGCGACCGAATATGGAAGCCCGCTGCGTACCAGAGCCCAAGAGATACTTCCCGTCTACCGGTTGGACCCTTACTCTTCCGTCCTGGATTGAGAGTCTTTTCGTCTCAGGGTAGGCATCCGGCCATCTGTCCCGGGTCCGGAGTTCATGACTGGCATGGTTTTTCTGATCATCTCGATAAGATGTTGTTCCGTTCGCGTATCCACCGGTTGACCACGCCCTCTTCCATTAGATTGGAACGTGTCAGTTGAAATGATCCCTTCAAGCTCTTTCCTGGTGCTCCGCAACTTAGCGAACAGACCCAAGGCTATGATGGTGAAAAGGCCTATTGCGACGAGTATTATCGTGGTGAAGAAGCCTCCTTGGAAGAAACCGCCGACATACGTCTGGAGGTATGAGTTGTTCAGATACTCCTGGTAGATCCAGAAAGACATGAACAGGATGACAAGGGTCTGGAGGAGGATGAGGACCTTTGCGAACCCGGGAATGCTCTTCCAGACAGAAACATCGTATTCTTCGCGGCTCGTAATCCTACCCG
>Ga0209056_10001169_pt1 | contig 28805 bp, 31 predicted proteins | sample GraSoiAngelo_114_FD_185876 | JGI IMG/M metagenome (GOLD analysis project Ga0209056, IMG submission 185876) | Grasslands soil microbial communities from the Angelo Coastal Reserve, California, USA - 14_0903_13_40cm (SPAdes) (version 2) | ecosystem: Environmental > Terrestrial > Soil > Grasslands... | reverse complement strand
AATCTTCTCAAAACCGGATTGCGCGTATGTGAGTTGCCCCTCGTGAATGATTAAACCGGCATCCGCGCGACCGCTTTTGACTGCGTCAAAAATTTTATCGAACGGCACGACAACGTAATCAAACTTTCCGAGGAAAAGCTGCAGCGCCAGAAACGCGCTTGTCATCTCGCCCGGCACCGCAATCCTGCGAGCGCGCAACGACTCGCGAGCATCGACATCTTCATTCGCCGTAGGAGGGTCCAAAGCGGCGTCAAGCCGCCGCACTCCAAAGCGCGCTGCGCGCGCGAAAGATCCGGAATTGGGCGCCTGCCCGCCGTAGCCTTGGCGTAGGCGGGTTGAGCGTTTTTGCGCAACAACGATTGGTCCGTATCCATCGCCCATGCTCGCCCCGCAAGGCAGCAGTGCATAATTCTTGGCGACGTACGCATACGCGTGAATGGAGATCGCGGAAATGTGCAGCTCGCCGCGCCGCGCCCGCTCATTCAGCGTTTGAATATCTTCCAGTCGATGGTCGAACCGGTAACCCCGCAGATCGATTTTCTTCTCCGCCATCGCATAGAACATGAAGGCGTCATCGGGATCCGGTGAATGACCCAGGGTAAAGACCTTGGTGCTCTTCATTGCAATGGTGTGCATGAAAATGTTCGCAGCGTGAGAAATTTATGCTGGTCGGGGAGTAATGGAATCAAAATCGATTACGATCTGCCGCGTAGCGCAGACTTCTCCGCCACAGGACGGATTCGCTGCGGCGAACAAGTCTGCTGTATCGCGGGTTTCCAAACCCGCCTGGCACTCGGCAGTTCCACGCGCGAGAAAACTGAGCCCTGCCGATTTGGAAATCGGCGCTACCCGCCTGCGCTCTCGCCTTTCTCGGCGGAATCTGGCAATCTCAAAGTATGCAACGCCTTCCGATGGATCAGCCCAATCCCCGATTGGAGCGGGTGCATCATCAATTGCGCGCCAGTGGTACGAAGGACGAAACTGAAAATCCGCTTCGGTCTGGCATTCACATGCGCGGCTACCTTCCGCATGTGAAACGCGAGGGCGCGTCGTACTTCGTGACGTTTCGCCTGGCCGATTCGTTGCCTAAGGCAGTGTTGTTGAACTTCGAACGGGAGAAGGCGAACGACTTCGTCGGCTACGGCATTTTAAAAGCCGCCGCGAGGCCGTTAACGATTCAGAGGAAGAAATTGCGCGCGATCTTGCCCGCAAAATTGAACGGTATCTCGATCAAAGCGTGGGCGCTTGTCACCTATGCCGGCCAGACATTGCCGATGTCGTGGCCAATGCAACACGGCACTTCCACGAAAGCCGGTATGTGCTGCACGAGTGGATCGCATGCCGAATCACGTTCACGTGATCGTTTGGCCGATGCCGAATCATTTGCTAAGTGACATTTTGAAATCGTGGAAGCAATTCACCTCGCGTCGCGCGAAGAAAATCCTGAACATGGGCGAAGAACCATTCTGGCAGCCGGAATCCTATGACCACTGGATTCGAAACGACAAGGAGAAGGCGAGAATCGCACGCTACATCAGGAATAATCCTGTGGCCGCCGGGCTCTGCGCTCGTCCGGAAGATTGGAAGTGGAGCAGTGCGTACTGCGCTCCGATGTAGCGCAGACTTCTCCGCCACCGGACGGATTCGCTGCGGCGAACAAGTCTGCTGTATCGCGGTTTCCAAACCCGCAGAGCGTTCGAGCTCGCACGTTGCGCCGATTTGGAAATCGGCGATACAGCAGGTTCGGAAACCTGCGCTACATTAAAAACAAAACAGCCGCCGCACGGTTCCGCGCGGCGGCTGTTTGTTATAAGGAAGGCGCTGACTTCTCTACAGCGCTCCCGATAACAGTTTTATCGATTCTCTACCACTCGGGGCGCCGGCTTCATCATTTCAACCTCGGCACTCACTTTTTGGATTTGGGCGGCCTGCTCTTTGACCTGGTCTGTGAGAGCCGCTATCATTTTCTGTTGCAGCTGGACCACTACTTGTAACTTCTCAACTTTGTCATTGAGCATGGCTTGGTGCTGTGGCTGGGGACGCGCGGGAGCTTGCGGTGCGCTACGACGCCCAGGTGCGCCACGTTGAGGTACGCTAGGTGCGCTACCACTCTGGCTCGGGCCAAGATCCCAGCCAAGGTGGTCGTCCGCAAGGTTTAGAGTAACTTGAACAACGGGCCCGACGGCGCTAATAGGCTGGAAGTTCGCGAAGATACCACCGATGAAGCAGTCTAAGGACCCGGCTCCGTTCCCGTTCGAGAGGTCGCCGATGCGGATCGTATCGCTTTCGTCGGGGGCGAGCGTACCAACGAAGTCGCCGACGTAAGTGTTATTGAAGCCAGAGATGATGTTTTGTCCTGCCCCTGTACCGACGGCTGTGTTCTCACTGCCACCATCGTTATTGAAGAGCGTCGCACCGCCAACTGCCACGTTGTTGTTCGCAGTGCCGGCTAGGCTGAAGTCATTAAACGCGAGCGCGACATCACCAATGGCGGTGTTTTCAGCGGCGGTCGAATTAAAGAAAAGCGCGGACTCGCCAACAGCGTTGTTGCCGAATCCGTCAACGTTAAGAATGAGCGCAGCGGCGCCGACAGCGTTGTTGAAGAGGCCATCAACGTTAGAAAAGAGCGCCTGACTGCCAACTGCCGTGTTGCCGACGGCAGCGCCGAGTCCGGAGACGTCATTAAATCGGAGCGCGAGAGACCCCACGGCGGTGTTTGCAGCCGCATCCGTGTTCTCTCTGAGCGCCCGCCAGCCAACTGCCGTGTTGTTGTTGGCAGTGCCGTTGTCCGAGGAGTCATTACCCTCGAGCGCCTCGGCACCCACGGCGGTGTTATTAAAGGAATCAACATTGGACGTAAGCGCGGAATCGCCAAAAGCGCTGTTGTGGGTTCCGTCGCTGTTGTCGAAAAGCGCGAAAGAGCCAAAAGCGTTGTTGCCGTTGGCAACTCCGCCGCCGGACTCGTCATTATGATAGAGCGCAAACCTGCCGACAGCATTGTTGTCGGCGGCGGCGGTGTTGAAGACGAGCGCATTAGTGCCAACTGCCGTGTTGCCACTGCCGCTGAGGTTCAGGATCATCGCTGCAGTGCCAAGTGCGGTATTTTGGCCCGACCCGACACCGCTGTCGAGGGCCAGCGTTCCAGCACCAACACTGGTGTTGAAGCTGGCGTCACCGGCTAAAAAGTTGGAATACCAACCAACTGCTGTGTCTCCTATGCCGCCAGTGAGCTGATGAAGGGCGTTGCACCCTTCCGCCGTCGTGAACGCAGGATAGCACCCGTCCGGGTTCCCGGGTATCTCCGGGGGTAATGCTGCTTGCATTTTTGGTAAGAACGCAAAGCAGACCAGAACAAGCGGGATGAGAAGGAACCCGCGCCGTAAAGGCAGCGAGCGAGCCGGATCTCGTCCGCTTGAAACTAACGTTTTAAGTTCAATCAATGAATACATGGAATGTGTTCTTTCTCTTTCCCGGTGGGGTTTGTTTTGGTTTCTGGGTTACTGGGCTCCCAACAGACAAAGAACCTACCGGGTAAAAATCCTTTGTCTGTTTTAGAGCCATCCGCGTTGATACTGAATTTCAGCCATTAATGTCAATACTTTTTTTAAAATTCTTTCAGGGAAAGAGCAGGTTTCTGCCAAGCGTTGAGTATGGGTGCGGATTGCTGTTTGCCTTGATAAAGGTGTTCCGGTAGCCTCAGAGGCATAGCACGTTCTGGTCTGGGTAAAGGTCTTGGCGCGTTGATTGGCACCCCTTCCATCGCCGCAGTTCGGCAGTCAGCGAGCGCCCTCATTAAAAACGAAACAGCCGCCGCGCGGTTTCGCGCGGCGGCTGCCGTTAGAACTGTATCCAGGAGACGTTGACTTCTCTACAGCGCTCCCGGTAACAGTTTTATCGATTTTCTACCACCCGGGGCGCCGGCTTGATCATCTCAACCTGGGCGCTCACTTTTTGGATTTGGGCGGCCTGCTCTCTGAGCTGGGCTGTGAAAGTCTCTGCCTGCTCTTTGAGCTGGGCTGTGAGAGTCTCTATTTGTTTCTCTTGCTGCGCGACCGTTGCTTCCAACTTCTCAACTTTGTCATTCATGGCTTGGAATTGGGGGCGGTTGGGGGCTAGCGGCGGTGCGCTACGAGGTTGCGGTGCGCTATGAGGCACAGGTGCCTGAGGCGCAGTTCCGTTAAAACCCGGATTGCCCGGGTTGTTCGGGTTGTTCGGGTTAAGACAATCGACGCCAAGATGGCCGTCGATCCTTATAGTAACTTGACAAACGGTGACGCCGTTCCAAGCCTGGCCGTTGTTGCGGATACCACCGATGAAGCACTGCCCCGCGCCAGCGAGCCCCCCCTCTGTAAACACGCTGCCGATGCGTGTAACCTGGCTTTCGTCCGGGACGGCAAAACCGTCGAGGTCAAGCGTGCCAGCGGTATCGCCGAGGTAAATGTTCTCGCCGCTAGCGACCAAGTTTTGTCCTGCGTTGAAACCCACGGCTGTGTTAAAAAGAGCGTCGGCATTGTTCAGTGCTGCGTCACCCATCGCTACGTTGAAAGAGCCACCGACGTTGTGAAGCAGCGCGGCAGTACCCATGGCCTCGTTTTGAACGCCACTTACGTTGGCAACGAGCGCCGAAACGCCGACGGCGTTGTTATCACTGCCATCAACGTTAGCAAAGAGCGCCAAAACGCCAACTGCGTTGTTATCGAAGGCAGCACCGGATCCATCCGAGTCATTATTCGCGAGCGCGGCATCACCAATGGCGGTGTTTAAAGAGGCGACTTGGTTAGAGAAAAGCGCGACATCACCAATGGCGGTGTTATTAGAGCCGGTAGTGTTAGAGACAAGCGCGGCGTTGCCAAAAGCGTTGTTGCTGAATCCGTCAGTGTTACTAGTGAGCGCAAAGGCGCCCACAGCATCGTTGAAGAAGCCAAATGGGAAGCCGTTTGCGAAGAAGTCATTAAACAAGAGCGCGCCACCACCCACGGCCGTGTTGCCGCCGGCGATAACGTTATTCCTCAGCGCGCCAGACCCCGTGGCAGTGTTTCCGATCCCATCAACGTTAAACTGAAGCGCTGCAAAGCCAACTGCCGTTTCATCGAGGGCCACGTTGTTTCCCAAGGAGTCATTATTCTGGAGTGCGAAGGACCCCACGGCGGTGTTTCGAGCGGCATCAATGTTCGACTCCATCGCTTCCCAGCCAACTGCCGTGTTGTTGCTGGCAGTGTTGTTTCCGGTGGAGTCATTACTCTCGAGCGCCTCGGAACCCACGGCGGTGTTATTACGGGCTTCAGTGTTCGATTCAAGCGCAAAAGAACCAACTGCCGTGTTGTGGATAGCATTGCCGGCTCCGCTCGAGTCATTATTATAGAGCACAAAGTTGCCGACACCAGTGTTGTCGCTGGCGACGGTGTTGAAGACGAGCGCATTAGTTCCAACGGCCGTGTTGCCACTGCCGCTGAGGTTGAGGATCATCGCTGCAGTGCCAACTGCGGTATTTTGGCCCGCCCCGGCACCGCTGTCGAGGGCCAGCGTTCCAGCACCAACACTGGTGTTGAAGCTGGCGTCACCGGCTAAAAAGTTGGAATACCAACCAACTGCTGTGTTTCCTATGCCGCCGAAGAGCTGATGAAGGGCGTTGCACCCTTCCGCTGTGGTGAACGCGGGATAGCACCCGTCCGGGTTCCCGGGTATTTCCGGGGGTAATCCTGCCTGCATTTGTGGCAAAAACGCAAAGCACACCAGAATGAGCGGGATGAGAAGGAACCCGCGCCGTAAAGGCAGCGAGGGAGCCGGATCTCGTCCGCCTGAAACTAACGTTTTAAGTTCAATCAATGAATACATGGAATGTGTTCTTTCTCTTTCCCGGTGGGGTTTGTTTTGTTCTTTTGGGTTACTGGGATCCGAACAGACAAAGAACCTACCGGGTAAAAATCCTTTTTCTGTTTTGGAGCCATCCGCGTTGATACTGAATTTCAGCTTTTAGTGTCAATACTTTTTTTAGATTCTTTTTCCAGGGGGGAGAGGCAGCGCCCTGCTAAGCGTTGATGTGCTCTGCGCGGATTGCTGTTTGCCTTGATAAAGGTGTTCCGGTAGCCTCACACGCATGGCACGTTCTGGTCTGGGTAAAGGTCTTGGCGCGCTGATTGGCACGCCTTCTACCGTCGCGAGTACGGAAGTGGCCGAGCCGGGCGAGAGAGTGCACCAAATTAGCTTGGCAAGTGTTGTCCCGAGCGCGCTGCAGCCGCGGAAGGATTTTGGACGCGAAGCGTTGCAGGAACTGATCGATTCGATTCGGCAGCACGGCATCATTCAACCGCTCATCGTCCGCCTCGCCACGGCGAGTGTCGCCGCGGCGACCGGACACCTGGGTGCGCGATTTGAACTTATCGCAGGCGAGCGCCGGTGGCGCGCGGCACAGGAAATCGGCCTTGCGACCGTGCCGGCGATCGTTCGCACCGCGAGCGACCTGGAGGTGCTCGAGTTATCGTTGATTGAAAATTTGCAGCGCACCGACCTGAACCCAATCGAAGAAGCTCAGGGCTACGCCAGGTTAGCTAATGAATTTGGAATGCGGCAGGAGGACATCGCGCTCAAAGTAGGGCGTAGCCGGGCGGCGGTGGCGAACGCGCTTCGGCTTTTGGATCTGCATCCTCAGGTGCAAGTCTGGCTAATTCAGAATTTGCTTTCAGTCGGTCACGCAAAAGTGCTGCTGGCACTAAAAGCTCCCGAGGAACAACTACTGGCTGCGGAAACAGTTTTGCGACGCAATGCCACAGTGCGTTCCACGGAGCGCCTGGTCGCCCGCCAACTCGGGATTGGACGGTCACGGCGAAGATCTCGACGAGTGGCGTCCGAATTGAGCGCGGCGGGCACGGCAGTGGAAGACTTGCAGAATCGGCTACAACAACATCTGGCGACGCACGTCGCGATTCACCACGGAGACAAACGCGGACGGATTGAAATTGAGTACTACGGAACGGACGATCTACAGCGGATCGTTGCTGCTCTTGGACTGCCAGAGACGGAATAATGGAGTATTGGGTAATGGAGTGGTGAGAGCGCCCCAACCATTACTCCATTACTCCGTTACTCCATTACTCCTGATTGTCTTTGCCTTAATCGTTTGTGCGAACGCGTCACGCGCGGCGGAGGCCCCAAAGATTTGGGAGGAATTCTCCGGCGAGAACGCCTTTGCTCATGTTCAACGGCTCGTTGACCTCGGGCCGCGCCCGAGTGGATCCAAGGCCATCGAAAAATCCAGAGATTACCTTGAGGATCAACTTCGCCGCGCGGGCTGGCAGGTAACGCGTCAAGCATTCAGTGACGACACTCCGCGGGGCAAAATCCAGTTCGTAAACCTGATTGCTCAATTTTCCGGCGAGAAGAAGGCAGCATCCCCGTCGTTTTTATTGTGTTCGACGCCATTCGGTTTGTCGGAGCCAACGACAGTGGTTCCAGCACGGGCCTGCTCTTGGAATTAGCCCGGGTAATCGGGCAGCATCCGAATTTGGCCAGGAAAACTGAACTGGTCTTTTTTGATGGCGAAGAAGCCTTCGTGCAGTTTTCTGAGGCGGATGGTTTGTACGGAAGCCGCTATTTTGCCAAACAACTTCAAAACGGCGGCGCGAAACAACCTGCCCGCAGTGCTACGCATAGCGTTGCAGGCGGGTTTCGTGCCGGGATCCTATTCGACATGGTCGGTGACCGGTCTCTCGATATCACGTTGCCCGCAGATTCGCCTCCCGAAATGGCACGAGATATTTTTGCCGCGGCGGAGGCGCTCAAGTTGCGCGGTTACTTCACCTACCTGGACCGGGGGATGACAGATGATCACACACCGCTGAACGCGATCGGGGTTCCAACGATCGACATCATTGATTTTGATTTTCCCTGGTGGCATACGGCCGATGACACAATTGATAAGATCAGCGCGCCGAGTCTCCAGATCGTCGGCTCCGTCGCTTTGTATTATCTTTCTGAATTCGCGCTAAAATGAATGAGTAGGCTGTACGAGCGACGAAATCTGAACGAGCGCCGTAGGCGCGGCATATCTATAGCACTCGCATTCGAATTCGATTGAGCTCCGTTAGGAGCGGCATGTGAGGCTGCCAAATGGCCAACACGTACACACAAATTTATCTGCATGTTGTCTTCGCGGTCTCGGGCCGCGCATGCGTGATCTCGTCGCTGCGCCGTGAAGAGTTGCAGAAATACATCACCGGGATCGTTACGCGAAAAGGCCAGAAACTAATTGCGATCTACTGCATGCCAGATCATACACATATTCTGCTCGGTCTGAAACCCAGCATCGCTCCCTCAGATTTGATCGGCGACATCAAGACCGGTTCGACCAATCACATCAGCGAGCAGAAATGGATCGGATGCAGGTTCTCCTGGCAGGAAGGCTTTGGCGCGTTTTCCGTTTCGCATTCGCATGTGAATCGCGTGGCCAACTACATTCGCAACCAAGACGTGCATCATCGCCAGAAATCATTTCAACAAGAATATATCGAATTTCTGGAGCGGCATCGCGTCCCGTTCGATCAACGCTATGTTTTCGAACCCGTAGAATGAATTGGACATGTTGAAACATGTCGCTCCTACGGAGCTTTGGCATGGCCGCGGCTGGGGCTATAGATATGGCGCTCCTAACGGAACTTTTCATCTGCGAATGACGAATTAGCGACGAAGTGCACATGGCGAGTGGACAAAGCAATCTCCAAATTCTGGGACCAGAGAGCCAATTCCTCGGCGTTCGCCATTTGTTATCCATTCGGATTTCGACATTCGTGCTTCGCAATTTTGCTGATATTTCGGCATTGCCTGTTGCCATCTTTCCCGGCAGTCTGATCGTGAATTGCTGCCTAAATCGCACGCCTCAAATCTATGTTCCATCCAACGCATAAGAACATTGGTGTGATCGGCCTTGGGATTATCGGTCGCGGGGTGACCGAAAATCTCCGCCGCAAAGGGTTTCCTGTTTTCGTTTGGAATCGGTCGCCACGCTTTGTTCCAAATTTTGTCGGTTCAGTTGGAGAACTGGCAGGGCTTTGCAATTACATCCAGATCTTTGTTTCCGACGATGAAGCTCTGCTGCACATTGTCGAGCAGTTAAGCAAAAAGCTCTCGCCGCGTCATCTGGTCCTTGCGCATTCAACCGTCGCTCCGGATTCGATGCGTTCTGCGGCGGAAATTGTCGAACGTCGTGGAGCACGGTTTGTCGAGGCGTCGTTTACTGGAAGCAAACCCGCTGCCGAAAAAGGCGAACTAGTTTATTATGTCGGCGGAACCGATACAGCATTGCGGGAAGCGCGTCCCATTCTTGAGGCCAGCAGCAAAGAGATCATCCACATCGGAGCGATTGGCCAGGCGAGCGCCATCAAGATCGCGACGAACATGATCACTGCTGCAAGCGTGCAGGCGGCGGCGGAGGCGCTGGCATTAGTCCAAGCATTCGGGGTGCCGCTCGAGAAATTTGTCGAGGCGATGCGCGCCAATGCCAGTTACTCTGGAACTTTGGCGATGAAGCTGCCCAAAATTCTCGAGGGCGATTTTGAGCCGCAATTTTCTGTTAAACACATGCTGAAAGACATGCACCTCGCCAGTCAGATTGCTTTGTCGCATTATCTCGACCTCGGAGTGACTGCTGCTGCGCGCCACCAGCTGCTCGAGCAAATGCAGTGGGGTCACGGGGACGACGACTATTCGTCCGTTGCGCGCAAATACCTGCACGAGCCCGCGCCAGCATTTTACGAGGAGCCGCAAGCGGAAGAGCAGGGTCAGGAAGTCAGTGTCGGTGAACCGAGTATTGGGTCAGCAGTACCCGAGGGGGAAAAGCTCGGACCAGAAAATGCGGATGTGGCGGGTTCGCAGCAGCCTTTGCTCGCTAGCGCTGCGGCTGACGCAACGACCCCATTGCGCCGTGGCTTTCTCAAACAGTTGTTGAGCCGATTCTCGTCTGGACAAGAATGACGCAGCCGTCCCACGCCGGGCAGGCCAGCTTTCTCGATCTCTCAGCGCGCGCAAAGTTTCGCATCACCGGGACGGACCGGTTTCGGTTCGTCAACGGCCAAATCACAAACGATTTGCGCAAGGGCAGCGAAACCGCTGCGATCGAGGCGTGCGTGCTCAATGCCAAAGGCAAAATGGCCGCGCACATTTTCGTTTGCGCACTTGAAGAATGCTTTTTAGTGGATGCCCATCCGATTCTTGGGGAGAAACTCCGCACCAGATTGGAGCGCTATATCATTGCGGACGACGTTCAAATTGAGGACGTCACCGATCAATTCTCGCTGTTTCACGTTCTTTCAGGGGAATCGCCAACGCCAGACCATGGCAGGATTGTTTCTGTGCGTCGTTTTGCGAAGCCAGGTTGGGACATATGGAGCGACGCCACGAGCCACGACGCTGTGTGGCAGCAATTGTCCTCGGCATTTGCCTTTCTCGATTCGGGCGCAGCGGAGGTGATGCGAATCGAGCAGGGGATTCCCCGCTGGAGTTGCGAACTGACGGAGGAAATTATTCCAATTGAAGCCAATCTGGAGCAAGGCACGATCGATTACCAAAAAGGCTGCTACATTGGCCAGGAAGTGATCTCCCGAATGAAAATGTCGGGACAAACGAACAAGCGGTTGTGCGGCTTGATTTCGCTGGATGATGTCCCGCTTCAGCCGGGAATGAAACTTGCCGCTCCTTCAACGGCGGGGAAAGAAGTCGGCTGGATTACGAGCGCAACGCGCAGCGAACGATTGGGTAAAGAAATCGCACTCGGATATGTAAAGCGCGGCTTCAACAACGTCGGCACCAGGTTAGATGTGGTCGTGCCGGCAGATTCCGGCACGCAAAAGCCCGACGCAATCTCAATCGAAGTGGTTCCGCTTCCGTTTCTCTGAAGCTCTAACGAGAAGAAAAAATCATCAGCCGCGCATCTCAGGCCTGCGAAATCTTTCGCGTGCGATATCCACTTCTGGGCTTGACGCATTGGCGAAGTTTTGACGTGATCGGATGGCGCTACGCAATTCTCGATCCACATGACTGCCGAAATTTGTTTTGCCCTCGCGCACCGCATTTATAGAATCCGTTACCCCTCGGGCGAACGATTAACCTTAACCCTTTGCAGCGTCTGAACCCGAAAGTTCCTGAGCTCAGTTTCGTTTCATTGGCAGCGTGGCGACGCGCGTCCGTCAGTCCGTCTGCCGATAAATAATCATGGCGAATTTTTTTCCACGCTGGACGAATTGGGTGCCGATCAAGCTTGTCGTCTGCGGCATCGTGCTCGTGTCTGGGTTAACCGGAGCCACGTGGTATTACGTCACGCCGAAATATACCAAGGTGCGCTACCAACCGATCCAACCGGTGCCGTTTCCGCATGACATTCACGTTACACAGCTTGGAATGGATTGCCGGTATTGTCATAGCTTCGTGGAATTCGCTGCGCAGTCGAATGTACCGAACACGCAGGTCTGCATGAACTGCCACACACAGGTGCAAAAGGATAATCCAAAACTGGAGCCGGTGCGCGCGAGCTGGAAGACAGGCGATCCGATAGACTGGGTGTGGATCCATCGCACGGTCGATTACGTTTATTATAATCACGCAGCGCATGTGAACAGGGGCATCAGTTGTTTCAGTTGCCACGGTCCGGTCAATCACATGTCAGTGGTTTATCAGGCCAAGCCGCACAGCATGGGCTGGTGCCTCGAATGTCACCGGCACCCTGAAAACTTTCTGCGACCTGAAGATCAGGTTTTCAATCTTGATTGGAAACCGGATGATGTGAAACCGGTGGAGTTTGTCGCGAAATACGGAAAACCACAGGGCGTGACCGAAGATTGGTCGAAGAGAAAGACGCTAAGCCAAACTGAGATCGGCGAGACGCTGAAGGAGCGCTGGAATATTACGCCGCCGCAAAATTGTCAGGGGTGCCATCGATGAAACGTGTCTTCCACCATCCGCCGGAGCCAGTAAACGGAAAGCATTACTGGCGAGGGCTCGGGGAGTTGAACGATACGCCGGAATTTCGTCAATGGTTGGAGCGTGAATTTCCCCAGGGCGCAGCAGAACTGAACGGCGACGAATGGTCCCGGCGCGACTTTTTGAAATTGATGGGGGCGTCAATGGCGCTGGCGGGAATTGGCCTGACAAGCTGTCGACGCCCGGAAATGCATCTGGTTCCGTTCACGAAGAGCGTCGAATGGACGATACCCGGAAAATTTCTCTACTACGCCACGGCGATGCCACGACGGACCGGAGCAATTCCGCTAATCGCGACGACCGTGGACGGGCGCCCGATCAAATTGGAAGGTAACCCATTGCATCCGGCGAGCGGGGGCACGACCGACACATTTGTTCAGGCGTCGATTCTCGATCTATACGATCCGTCGCGCTCGCAACGCTTCGTCCACAAAGGGAAAACGAGCAATCGCGCCGAGTTCGACACGTATATTGGAACGCTTCGCACTGCCGTTAATAATCAGCACGGAGACGGTCTTGCCTTCCTGGTCGGGGAAACGCATTCACCTACACGCGAACGATTGCGCGCTGAACTGGAAAAAACTTTTCCGAGTATGCGCTGGTGCGTTTACGAACCGCTCCTGAGTCATGAGCAAGCAACTGCTACGCAAAACGCGTTCGGAGCCGGTGCGCGGCTGATTCCGAAATTGGATCGTGCGGATGTAATTCTTGCTTTAGACAGCGACTTTCTCGATTGCGGACAGGGCGATCTCGAATCAGTGCGCGCATTCACTTCGCGGCGAAGGGTGAATTCTTCGAAAGACAGTATGAACCGGCTGTATGTGGTCGAGAATCACTTCACGCTCACCGGCGCAATGGCGGACCATCGGCTCCGTTGTCCCGCGAGCCAAATCGCCGCGTTCACGCATGCGCTTGCGCAAAAGATTCTCAGCGGCACAAACGATGCCGGCCTGGGTGCAGTGGTCGGAAACGTACAAACTCCGGCAGGTGGATCGACGTTCGATGAGCAATGGCTCAGCGAGGCGGCGAATGATCTTCTCGCGAAACCGGGCGCAAGTTTGGTGCTGACCGGTCCCAGTCAGCCGCTCGCAGTACAATTACTGGTTTACGCGATCAACGCTGCGCTGAAAAATGTCGGGCAGACATTGGTAGTCCGGCAGGTTTCGCAGAACCCGCGCACCATCGACATCTCACAACTTGCCTCGGATATAAACGATGGGCACGTCAAGCGACTGTTCATTCTCGGCGGTGATCCGGTTTACAATGCAAAGCGCGGTCTGGCGCGGGATCGGCAGACTAACCTGCCGCTTGACTGGGCTGATCTGCAAAAAAAGGTGCCCGAAATTGTGCGACTCGGTTATCACGATGATGCGACATCGGCGCTCAGTCATTGGCACGTTCCGCTAGCGCATTACTTGGAATCGTGGGGAGACGCGCTCACATCTGGCGGCGATTACTTGTCGATCCAACCAATGATCCTGCCGCTCTTCGGCGGACTTTCGGAGATTGAACTGCTCAATGCACTGCTCGGTGGCCCAAAAGCAGAAGGGCCCGAACTCGTGCAAAAAACTTTCCGCGCGACTAATCCGCCCGGTGATTTTCAAACTGCGTGGTCGCGTTTCCTTCACGACGGCTTTGCTTCGAATGTTCAGCCGCGTAATCAGACTTCCTCATTCAATGCGAACGCCGCTGGATCTTTAGGCCAAAGCTCGTGGACGCTTCCATCAGCGCCGACGTCAGATTCACCGGAAATTGTGCTGACAGCCAGTTATGAAATGGACGACGGCCGCTACGCCAACAACGGCTGGCTGCAGGAATTACCCGATCCAATCACGAAACTCACGTGGGACAATGCCGCTCTCATGAGTCCGGCTTTTGCGAAGGCGCTCGGAGTGTATACGGGCGACCTTGTGCAAATTACAATCACAGAAAAAGGAACTGCTGCGGAACCCGTCAAACGCGAACTGGTCATCGCGGCGCTCGTGTCGCCGGGTCATGCTGACAATTCGATCACAGTTCCACTGGGTTACGGCCGAAAGATGCCAGAGTTCTACGAACTGCCGTATGCGGGCGGAGCGCTGAAGGAAAGACCGGGAATCGCGGAGCAGTCCGGCTTCAACGGCTACTTTCTGCGCACAGCGGCAAATCCGTATTTCGCCGTCGCCGGTGGGAAGGGAATTGAGAGTGTGAAAGTGACCAAAGTCGGTCGCACTTATCCGTTCTCGATCATGCAGGAACAATTCAGCATTGAAGGGCGCGGTCTGGTTAGGGAAGCAACGCTGGAAGGCTATCGCGCAAATAGCGAGTTCGCGAAGAAGGTTCCGGGCGAAGAGGAACTACCGCACCAGCCGCCGAGTATTTACTCGCATCCGCCACTAGACGCACCGCAGCAGTGGGGAATGTCTATCGACCTGAATGTCTGCACCGGGTGCAGCGCGTGTGTCATCGCCTGTCAGGCCGAGAACAACGTCCCTGTCGTGGGTAAGTTACAAGTGGCGCATGGCCGCATCATGCACTGGCTTCGCATCGACCGCTATTACGCCAGCCGGAAACCATACAACCAAGACCGTGGTGATTGGCCGGAGAACCCGGAAGTGGTCCATCAACCGATGCCCTGCCAGCATTGCGAAAACGCGCCGTGCGAGACCGTTTGCCCCGTGAACGCGACGGTCCACAGCGAGGACGGTCTCAACGTCATGGCTTACAATCGCTGCGTCGGCACGCGCTATTGCTCCAACAACTGTCCCTTCAAGGTACGCCGGTTCAATTACTTCGATTACAATCAGCGACCGGTCGGCAAGAGAAAGGTCGTCGGCGCGTTGAACATTTACGAAGAATATTTCGCGCCGCTCACGACTAAAGGCGCTCCGGACATCATCAAGATGCAGAAAAATCCCAACGTCACCGTGCGCATGCGCGGTGTGATGGAGAAATGCACCTTCTGCGTGCAGCGTATCGAGGAAGCAAAGATTGCGGCACACGCCCGTGCAGGCGCGTCTGCGGACACGCGGATCCCGCGCGACTCGTTTACCACAGCATGTGCACAAGCCTGCCCCACCGGGGCGATTGTTTTTGGCGACATCAAAGATTCAGAAAGCCGCGTTTCAAAAATGAAAGGGCAGGACCGCAATTATCGGTTGCTTGATTATTTGAACGTCGTTGCGCGAACCAGTTATCTCGCGCGTATTCGCAATCCAAATCCGAAGATGCCAGACGCAAAGGACATCGGCGTCGCAAGCTTGGTGGAGAAGGTACCGGAATGAGAATGGAGGAACAAATTGTGAGGTGGCCGAGGACAGCTTTGACGGGGAGCGCAGGCATTCTGCCCGTCACCGCTGGCATGTTGCCAGCGACTCTCACCAAAAGCGGTGTCGGAGCCTTCAGGCAACGCAAAGCCACTCGAACGATTAAGCTGGTCGAAACTGTCCGGCAACATGCCGGACAGAGCGGGCAACATGGCGGCGCTCCCCACTCCGCACTCCGCACTCCGCAATCCGCAATTTAGTAATGGACGCAGCACCAACAGCACCGGAAGTCGAAGAAGCGGAGCGAGAGATCGCGCACGTGCCGCTTGTTCTGAACCGGCGCAATTTCAGTTGGCTGACAGAGCGAATTTCCGGTGTCGTGGAACAACCAGCCCCGCGCTGGTGGTGGGTGGCGTTCACCATCACCGCGAGTGCCGCAACGTTCGGTCTCTTTTGTCTTGGCTATCAAATTTCCACGGGTGTCGGCACCTGGGGAAACAACATCCCGGTTGGCTGGGCCTGGGACATCACCAACTTCGTTTTTTGGATCGGTATCGGACACGCGGGCACATTGATCTCCGCCATCTTGTTTTTACTCCGGCAGAAATGGCGTACTTCGATCAACCGCTCCGCGGAGGCGATGACGCTCTTTGCCGTCATTTGCGCCGCGATTTTCCCTGGAGTCCATGTGGGGCGTGTCTGGATGGCGTGGTATCTGGCGCCGATCCCAAACAACTGGGCGATTTGGCCAAACTTCCGCAGCGCGCTGATGTGGGACGTGTTTGCGGTTTCCACGTACTTCACGGTGTCAGTCCTATTTTGGTACACCGGTTTGGTCCCCGATCTGGCGACGTTGCGCGATCGAGCTAGGACAAAAATCAGAAAGTTTCTCTTCGGAATTTTCGCCCTTGGCTGGCGCGGTTCGAACCGGCACTGGCGCCATTACGAAATGGCTTACCTGCTCCTGGCCGGTCTCTCGACCCCGCTCGTTCTCTCCGTGCACAGCGTTGTGTCTTTCGATTTCGCTACGTCGGTCTTGCCCACCTGGCATAGCACGATTTTCCCGCCGTACTTTGTCGCGGGCGCGATCTTTGGCGGCTTTGCGATGGTGCTGACCTTGCTGATTCCAGCGCGCGCGATGTTCAAGCTGTACGATGTCATTACGCCGCAGCACATCGACAAAATGGCAAAAATCATTCTGCTAACGGGTTCATTTGTCGGCTACGCCTACACAATGGAATTTTTCGTGGCGTGGTATAGCGGCAATTACTACGAGCGGTTCGCGTTTTGGAACCGCGTGTTTGGTCCTTACTGGTGGTACTGGTGGTTCGGCATGCTTTTCTGCAATTGCCTCTCACCGCAACTTTTTTGGTTTAGATGGTGCCGCCGCAACATCCTTGTCGTGTTTTTCGTGGCCATGTGCGTCAACGCCGGGATGTGGTTCGAGCGCTTTATCATTATCGCCGGCGGATTGCACCGGGATTTTCTTCCATCCTCGTGGCGCCTGTTTATCCCGACGTGGGTCGACATCTGGACATACATTGGGACGCTCGGAATTTTCACTTCGCTGTTCCTGCTTTTCATCCGATTCCTGCCGATGATCGCGATGTCGGAAGTGAAGACCGCCGTGCCTGAGGCGGATCCGCATTACGGTGAGCCCCCGGGAATTCAATCGGTATCTCCCGGTGGAAAGGAGCGCACAACATGAGAACGCTCCGGCGTTTCTGTAGCCGCGTCGCTGTGAGACGCGCTCCGCGTGCGTTCCAAATGTCTCAGCGATGCGCGTCACACACCGAGGCGGCTACAGCAATTCGCGGAAAGGAACGCACACCATGATGCGGACACCTGCCGGTCACAGAGTTTACGCCATGGCTGCGGAGTATCCGAGCGCCGCCGCGCTTTACGAAGCGGCCAAGCGCGTCCGGGACGCGGGCTTCAGGCGTTGGGATGTTTACTCGCCATTCCCGATTCACGGAATGGATGATGCGATGGGCCTCGGAAAATCTTGGCTGAGCGGTTGGGTTTTGTTCGGCGGAGTTTCAGGTTTGCTGACCGCGGCTCTGGTTGAATTTGGGCCCTCCTGGGGTCTCTATCGGCTCGATGTGCACGGTAAGCCCTGGAATTTTTGGACCGTGCCCGCGTTCTTCCCGATCATGTTCGAGTTGACCGTGCTCTTCGGCGCGTTCGCTGCCTTCTTTGCCTGGCAAGGCATGAATGGGTTACCGCGCTGGTATCACCCGATGTTCAACTGGGAACGCTTCAGCCGCGTGACGAACGACGGATTTTTCCTGGCGATTGAAGCGCGCGATCCGCGATTTACCGAGACCGGCGTGCGCCAATTGCTGGAACAAACCGGCGGAGAACACATCACCATCGTCCACGAGGACTAAATATGTTGCGCGAATTTTTCGTGATTTTTCTTCTGTGCACCATCGCAATACTCGCGGTGTTCGGGTTTCGTGGGCAAGTAAGCACCGCGCCACCGCTGGAGCTTTTTCCAGACATGGTACGTCAGATGAAAGTACGCGCACAAGCGCCCCTGAATTTCTTTGCGGACGGGCGTGGCCCGCGTTTGCCCGTCGCCGGCACGGTTCCGGTTGGTTACGAAATGCCGAAGCCGGACACGTCTGAAACGCAGGCGACAGCGGTCGATCGTTGGTCGCATCCGAACGCAAGTTTCAGCGTCGGCACGGATTACTACAACACCGGCAAAATGCGCGATCAGTGGGGAACAGGTATTCCACTGGAAGTGACGAGCGAATTAATGGAACGCGGTCAACAGCGTTTCAACATCACCTGCGCGATGTGCCACGGCGCAGCGGCCATGGGGAATGGCATCGTGAAGCAACATGGTCTCGCCACCGTGGTTTCGCTCCAGGACGAGCGGATTCGCAAAATGTCGGACGGCGAAATTTTTAGCACCATCACTAATGGTAAAAACACGATGATGCCTTACGGGCCAACTATTATCGTGCCGGATCGCTGGGCGATCATTGCTTACCTGCGCTCTTTGCAGCGCAGTCAAAACGCCGTGAGTGCCGATGTGCCGCCGGAACATCGCGCCGACTTGGACAAGCCGGCCGAGAACAAACCGCCGCAGGCCAAACCCGCATCAAAGCAGGAGGCATCGAAGAAATGAGCGAACGTTTACAAACCATGCCGACGCCGGAAGGCGAATATTTCGAGGGCAGCCGATTCGCTGGGCTTTCCTTCCTGCTCGGGCTGATTGCAGTAGTCGCGCTAGTACTCTGCGCCGTGGGCGCAATCGTGAATCCGCATCAGTTTAGTTATTCCTGGTTGTTTGCATTTGCGTTTTTCTTTACGCTCTGCGCCGGCTGCTTTTTCTGGACAATTGTCCATCATGCGACCGACGCCGAATGGAGCGTGGTCGTGCGCCGACAATTGGAAAATATTGCTGCGTTGCTGACGGTCCTTGCGCTTCTTTTTGTGCCGATTCTTCTGCTCCGTCACCATCTTTATTCGTGGATGGATATTCCGCGCGGAGTCGAACCTTCGCTCGACACCAAGCGGGCGTATCTGAACTGGACTTTCTTTTTCGTGCGCGCCGTAGTGTTCCTCGGGTTCTTTCTTGTGGCGGCGCTCGCATTGCGCAGACTTTCGGTAGAACAGGACAAAGACGGCAGTCCGCGCTTCACCATCGGAATGCGTAAGGTCTCATTCATCAGTCTGCCAATGTTTGCGCTTTGTCTCACATTCGGCGCGTTCGATTGGCTGATGAGCCTGAACTACCGCTGGTTCTCAACCATGTTTGGTGTTTACATCTTCGCGGGCGCAGCCGGCGCTTCGATGTCGCTCCTTGTTCTGGTGATCACGGCATTGCGTCAAGCGGGTTACCTCAAGGACATCGTGACCGTGGAGCATTATCACATCATGGGAAAATGGATGTTGGCCTTCTGCGTTTTCTGGGCCTACATCGGTTTCGGCCAGTACATGCTCATCTGGTACGCAAACATCCCCGAAGAGACGCAGTATTTCATAACTCGAAACACGCAATCCTGGTGGGCGTTGAGCATGCTCTTGGTGATCGGGCGCTTCTTCATTGCCTTTCCAATCCTGCTAATGCGCTCGATCAAGAAACATCCGCACCAGCTTTGCATCGTAGCGGCATGGATTCTCTGCATGCAGATGCTCGACATGTATCTGATCGTGCTGCCTTCGTTACACGGCACCGGCTTTCATCCCAGTATTTGGGATTTGCTTTCGCTCATCGCCATCGGCGCGACGCTCGGTTTCGCTTATTTGCGACTGGTGCCCAGGACTTCGCTTTTTCCCGTCCGCGATCCGCGGCTGATCGAATCTCTGCAAACAGTCAACTGAAATGGCCGACACCGAATCTCTTCGCCAGATTGCACACTCGCGCGCTCCCTTGTCCACGTGGCTGGGAGTCCTGCTCCTCTTCGCATTGTTTGGCGTAATCGTGCTCGCGATAATTGGGCCCATGCCGCGTGGAGGTGATTACGAAGAGACGCGGGCGAAAAAGCGCATGGAAAAACTAAAAACGGTGCGCGAAGACGCGGAGACAGCGCTGAACACCTACGCGTGGGTCGACAAGAACAAAGGTGTCGTCCGCATCCCGATCAGTCGCGCGATGGAGCTGACGACCGCTGAGCTTGCGAAGCAAAAGCCAGCACCGGCGGGACCAATTGCCACACCGCAGGCGCAGTCTCCAGCCCCGCCAACTTCGCCTGCTCCGGGCGCTTCGCCGAAACCTGGCGCGGCTCAGCCAACCGGCTCGCCATCAACGCCCGCTCCCGCTGGGTCTGCTTCGCCGGCAACTCAAACGGCTGCGTCGCCTCAAACACAAGCTCCCGCGTCGCCTCCGCCAGCGGCGCAGTCTGCACCATCTGTGCCCGCTTCTCCTGCCCCGGCCACGACTCCATGAACGCCACTGGAATTCCACTGAAAGAACCGTCTGTTTCAGCTGCCGCTGGAGCCACAGAACAGTTGGAGCGCGCGTACATCGACGCGTCAACACGTGTGCCAGTGCTGATGTTCTACACCTCGGCAATGGCGTGGCTGATCCTCGGAACACTGCTGGCCGGCTTCGTTTCATTCAAACTCCACGAGCCTGACCTGCTCTCGAACATCAGTTTTCTCACATGGGGACGCGTGCGGCCCGCGCACATGAACGTGATGGTTTACGGCTGGGCGTCGATGGCCGGAATGGGCACGGCGATCTGGCTAATGGCACGGTTGTGCCGGACGGTGTTGCGTTATCCGCTGTTGCTCGTGGCCGCCGCTGGTTTTTGGAACTTGGGCGTCCTGTTGGGCGTTGGCGGAATTCTTCTGGGCGACAGCACCGGCTATCAATGGCTGGAGTTTCCGGGCTACGCAGCGATCATTCTTTTTGTTGCTTACACACTCATTGCGTCCTGGGCGGTGCTCATGTTTCGTTATCGACGCGGTGAACAAATTTACATTACGCAATGGTATTTGCTTGGCGCGTTTCTTTGGTTTCCCTGGCTATACGCGGCGGGACAACTGATGCTTTTCGTCGTGCCGGTGCAGGGAGTTTTGCAATCGGCTGTCGGCTGGTGGTACGCGAATAATCTGCTCTTTCTGTGGTTCGGGGCCATCGCCTTGGGCACGGCGTACTACATGATTCCCAAAGTGATCGGTCGCCCGGTGTACAGTTATCATCTGGCGACGATTGGTTTTTGGACGTACGCGCTCTTCTCAAGCTGGACTGGAATGCAGCGGCTCGTCGATGGGCCGTTTCCGGCGTGGATGATCACGGCCAGCATCGCCGCGATGATTTTGAGCATGATCCCTGTCGCGACTGTAGGGCTGAATCATCACATGACCATGCAAGGCTACTTTCCGCTCATGCGCTACAGCCCGACGCTGCGGTTCACTGTCTTCGGCGCAATGTCTTACACCGTGTTTAGCGTCATTGGTCTGTTGATTTCGCTTCGCTCGGTCGCCGGCTACGTCAACTTCTCGCAGACCAGCATCGCTTACTCGCATCTAGGGCTTTACGCATTCTTTACCATGGTAATTTTTGGTTCGATGTACTACATCGTGCCGCGTTTGGTCGGCCGCGAATGGCGGTACGCGTCGTTGATCAAACTACATTTCTGGGCATCGGCTTACGGGATCGGTTTGATGACGCTCATGCTGCTCGCCGGCGGCTTTCTCCAAGGCGCAGACATGGAGAATCCCTCGCTCCCGTTCAGTGAGACTGTGGAAACGGTCTTGCCGTATCTGCGAGGACGCAGTCTCGCCGGAATTTTGCTTACAGCTGCCCATTTCATTTTCGCGTATCACTTCGGATTGATGCTTTTGGGATTGGGACGCACCTCGACTGTTCCCACATTCCTCAACCCGGTTGAAGCGGAGACTTCCGGAGGGCATTAATGAAAGGCCTCGCCCCTCTCTTTCTCGGTATCTTCGGCACGTTCGCTTTCTCCTGGGTGGGATTGACCGTGCTTCCGAATTGGCAGATCGGACATCTTAATCCGCAGTCCGACGAGGAAGGCACAGATACCTATCCGCAGCCGCAATCGGGAATGTTCGAGCGCGGCGCGCGCGTTTATGCTGCGAACGGCTGCGTTTACTGTCACAGCCAGCAAGTACGCCCTGAATACGCAGGAGCCGATATTGAGCGAGGATGGGGTAATCGTCGCAGCGCGCCTCGCGATTACATTTTCGAGCGCCCGGTGTTTCTGGCGAAAATGCGTATGGGGCAGGACATCGCAAACATCGGCGCGCGCGCGCCTGCAGAACAGCAGAGTCCTCCTCCGGCTGGCGCTGCAGCTCCGGCAGGTTCGCCTGCGCAGCAAGTTGGCTCGCCTCCACCAGGTGCTTCTCCAGCGGCTGCAGGTTCGCCTTTGCCTGCCAGTTCGCCCGCGCAAGCAGCTTCTCCGGCTACACAAGGAGCGGCGGTCTCTAGTCCGCCGTCAAAACCAGCATCGGCATCGCAATCTCCAAGTTCGCCCTCGCCAAAGCCAGCGGCACCCGCTCCGCCAACGGGTGTTGCGTCGCCGTCGCCAGGAGCAATGGCAAATGCAAGCCCTGGAGCAACGACTGCTCCATCATCCGCGCCGCAGATAGCAGGCCCGCCATGGCCAGAGCAAACAATTGGTGAGCCTCCGATGTACTCCGCGGCCTGGCATCATGTGCATCTTTATTCACCGCGCAGCATCAACTTAGATTCAAATATGCCTGCGTATCGTTTCCTCTATGAAAAGCGGCGCATCCGTGACCAACGTTCAGTGGACGCTCTGCAGCTCACTGGTTCCGATGCACCGCCAGAAGGTTGGGAGGTCATTCCCAGTTTCGACGCGAAATGTCTCGTCGCTTACTTGATGGCGCTGAATCAATCGCATCCCCTGAACGATGTCAGATCGACCGGAGGCGCACCTGCGGCATCTGCAGCACCGTCGCCCGCGACCGCCGCCGGATCGCCACCGCCCTCGCCGGCTCCTGCAAAATGACAATGCAATGAACGAAGAACCGAAACCGCCAGCGCGTATAGGGCAGGGAATGGATTACGGCGAACAGTCCGACGTCCAACAGGTGCACGCCGCTGTTCAACGCGAAAAACGCGAACCGCGCGTTGGCGCCGAGCCGCTCTCGATTTGGCTGATAGCGATTTACGGGCTGGCGATATTTTTTGGTGGCGCGTATCTCGGCCGTTACTCAGGCAACTTCAGTAGTGGCGGGCTCGATCCGATGGGCGCGCCTCCTCCCGCAAAGAAAGCAGCAGGAGGCCCTGCTGGAGGCGAGCAAGCTGCCGAATTATCGCCGCACGATCGCGGCAAAAAAGTTTTCTCAGCAAATTGTCAGACGTGTCATCAAGCGAATGGTCTCGGTGTGCCGGGCCAATATCCCCCGCTTGCGGGTTCTGAATTCACGAATGGCGGCTCGCGACGCATGGGCATGATCGTACTCAAAGGCTTACAAGGTCCGGTCAAAGTGAAAGGACAACAGTTTGGCTCAGCGGTGATGCAGCCATGGGACAAAACGTTGACCGACAAACAAATTGCCGACGTGATGACCTATGAGCGGAGCGACTGGGGCAACAGCGCCAGCGCAGTCACACCTGAACAAATCGCAGCGTTACGCAAAGAACTTGCGAGCCATCCAGAATCGTTCACCGAGCATGACATTCTCGCGGCGCCTGACGAGGATCTGCCCGGCGGTGGCGGCGCACCCGCGGGCGGCGCACCACCGAAGCCCGGCGAAGCCGCAAAACCTGGCGCACCACCAAAACCTGGCGAATCTTCGAAATATTAAGGTTAACGCATCCGGTATGAGACACCGACCCCCAACGGTTAAGCTGCCACTGTCTCCCGACGAGATCGACGGACAGACTGTGACGTTCAGGCCGGTTAAAGACGGAATAGATTCCGAAGTATCCGGTGTGCTCGAAGTCATCGAAGATGCTGACGGCTTTAACGTCAACGCTTCGTACGTGGTCAGTCAGAATCCACCGCAGTCTCACGTTTATTGGTTCGATCAATCTGAGATTGATGGGATCGCAAGGTCGCTCATCAAAGAAAAACGACGCATCCTGATTGTTGACGACGACCCGGAAAGCACGCACCTGGTGAAAATCCTTCTCGAAAAAACCGGCAACTATATCGTGCTCGAAGAGAACGATGCCGAGGAGGCTCATCAAAGCGCCCGAAACTTTAGACCGGATGCGATCTTACTCGACATCATGATGCCGAAGACAGATGGGGGCGAAGTCGCGGCACAAATTGAAGCCGATCCAGAATTGCGAAGCACGCCGATTATCTTTCTCACCGCATTAGTCACAGAGCCTGAGACAAAGGCTGGTCTACGGATCGAAGGACATCGATCTCTCGCCAAGCCAATCAATATCCCTCAGCTGATTGACCAAATTGAAGAGAGCCTGCCGCGCACGACTACGACGCCGTCGCGCTCGCAGGAATGAAAGTGTCCGGTTCGTCGAATCGAAGCCGCTTTCGCAGTTCGTGCCGCAGCAAGAAAAGATTAACGCACATCTGAAGAATGATGGACCCAACCGACAGATACCAGACATGTTTGATTTCGAATCCGGGCGTCCGCGAGATGTAAATCGCCGGGAGAGCGAACAGGACCAGCCGTGTCATCGAGCTAAACAGCGGTGGTAGCGTGTTGCCGATTCCCTGAAAAACGCTGGAAGTTACAAAGACAATTCCTGCCGACACGAAATTCACTGACACGATCCGAAGATATTCGCTGCCGAAGGCGATCACTCGCGGGTCGCGCGAGAAGGTGCGAATCAGAGTCCCCGGTGCGAAAAACGCGATCAACGTAAGCACCAGCATCATCAGTGATGCTATGCCCATCGCCGAATAGACAGATTGGCGAACTCGGCCGGCGCGACGGCCGCCAAAGTTCTGACCCACCACAGGCGACACAGCAAAGCTGAGCGCCACGACCGGTAAAAAAAGCGCCTGCATTACGCGCGCGCCGATGCCGAAGCCTGCCTGAGCTGCTGGTCCAAAGCCGCGGATGATTGCGTAAACAAGCAGGATATAAACGAAGAGCAGCATAAACTCAGCGCCGGCCGGCACACCGATGCGCAGCATCCCCGACCAAATTTTTGTCCGCGGTCTAAAAAGCGGGAATCGAAAACGCAGATAGTGATATTTCTTTTCGAAATAGATAACCACCAGCACGTCGGCGACGAGAATGGAAATGAACGTTGCGAGCGCCGCGCCAGTGACTCCGAGTTTGGGCCACGGGCCAATTCCAAAAATCAGCAATGGAGCAAGCACGATGTTGAGCAGCACGCTCAGCACCTGGAATCCGACAGCCGGCTTGATGATCCCGGTGGCGCGCAGGGCCGAGCCCAGAGCGACGAGGGGAAACTGCAGTAACAGCCCGGGAAGAAACCAGAGCAGGTAAGCCTTTGCCAGCGTCGCCGTCGCCGCATCTGCGCTCAGCCAGTCACAATAAGCCGGGCGCAGAAGGAATCCGACAATACCGAGGGCGAACGCAATCACGATCGACATGACGAAAGACTGATTGAACACCAACTCGGCGCGCACCTGATCTTTTCTTCCAGCCGCCTGCGCGATCAATGTAGTTGTGCCGACACCGAGCATTTGGGTAAGCGCCAGCACAATCATCGTGATGTTGCCCGCCACACCAACCGCTGCGATTGCCTCCTTCCCTAGATGTCCCACCCAGTAGAGATCAGCCAGCAAATAAAGGGTCTGCACCGCCATGCTCATGGCCAGAAACGCAGACATATGCACTAAATCTGGTGACCGAGCCCGTCGTCAGATCCTTCATAAACTAGTTAGCGTCTACGATGTGCCCCCGCGTGTTCAAAACTGTTGGCCCCGCCATGCCGTAGCCTTGGCGAAGGCAGGTGACCGACCCTTGGGTAAGGTCTTTCATTGGCTCGAAGCTTCGCTCAACGTTTCAGTTGCTCAAAGCTCGGACTACGATGGTTCCGAGCGGGCATCGTAAACGGCGCAAGATGATGTTTTCTCATTTTCTGCTCGCGCAACTTTCATTGCTGCGGAAGATTGAATGTGCATGAAACACTACGCCAAAATTCTCTTCTCGACGCTCACGGCGATGATTTGCGCAACTGCGCTGGCCGCAGATCAGCCCGCGTGCCAGAAGAGCGGCAAGAATTGCCCTATGAATGACGGTAAGGCGTGCAATTGCGGCAAGAGCTGCAGTTGCTAGTCAAAGCAGAGCAGCCGCAAATTCTACTTGCGCCGCCGTTGTCCAAGCAACGGTCGAACATTCGCGCGCCCGCTGTGGCGCGCATGGCGGTCGACGGTCCATTTTCCTGCCGACTCTGTTAGGACTTCGAAGGCGAAGCTTTCGTGTTGCCAGGCGGACCTTTTTTGCGTGGCGAGCCGAACATCACTTATCACGATCAGGAATGGGGCGTTCCCGTCCAACTCACGGTGTGAAGCTGGCGACGGGATGTTGTTCCATTCCATCAGCGTCCGTTCGATCTTCGGAGCGTTATCATTTAGCCAGGCACTCATTTTGTCGCCGACTTTCTCGCCGTAAATATAGGTAATTAAAATCTGACCACTGCCATCTTATCTCCGATTTTTGGCCTGTGCTGCCCGAGATTTCGCAAGAACGGCGAAATGTGGGACGTGAAGATTGCCGATGTACGTGGAACGCGCCGAGATTGCTCTCGGCGCGAGCCTAAATCTAATTGCAAATCGGCGATCAGGTCTGCGTCTTATCTTTCTCGCCTTTCTTGCATTCGGCTTTGAATTTCGCGTACTGCTCCGAAGTCAAGGTTGATTTTGCCGCTTCCATGAATTTGGCCTCACTGGCTTCGGTGCAGCCGGCCTTATGATGCTCCTCCAGGGCAGCGTCCATCTTCGTCTTTTGCTCAGGTGTGAGGTTGAGGCTGGCCAGTGAAGCCTGACACGCCGCCTTTGCTTCGTTCCCGACTTGCTTTGTGCAGTTGCCATGTTCGCCTGCGAACATCGTAGCTGCCGCAAACAGTCCCGCCGTTACTAACGCAATGAGTTTGGTCATATTGGGAACCTAGACATTGCCGCAGAACTCATCGTTCAAAATCGTCCGTGTGCAGTGAATGGAGCGAATGGGTTGAGCGACATGGAAGGTAAAGCTGCGAGGGAAGCAACGAGCGAGTTTCAAATGGGAAGCTACTGATCTCTCATCGCTGACATCTCATTGAGTCGCGTTATTGTGAGAAATCATGGAACAAAGCATCCCAAACCAATTGCCCGGCACAATTAAAAGCATTACCTCCGACAAGGTTCTCAGTGAAGTGATCGTAGAGACTAGTATCGGCGAGATTGCATCGATTATCACCACGCGTTCCGTCCAAGAGATGAATCTAAAGCCTGGCGACAAAGTGTTCGCGTTGGTGAAAGCGACAAATGTGTCCCTGCGTCGCGCGTGACTCCCACTGAATCTTTCGCGGTCGGTGACGGCCAACTTGCTGCGCGTTTGGGAAAGGCTCCACAGATTTACGCAGGGATTCTTGGCAGGCGTTTAGTCGAATTAATCTGGGTCAATCTGTGCCAATCTGTGGATAGGTCTCTGCGTTCTCCATGATTTATTTGGACCTTCACTGCGGATGTGTTTTCTTGAAGCCGGCCTCGTATCCGTTTTCGAAAGCCAGGTCCCAGTTCTGCTCGTTGCCGGTTCCTTGCTGTTTGAAATACTTCTGAGCCATCATGTTCAACTCCGCAGCCGTTGGTAACTTTGCGTCGCGAGGCGCTCGCTCTCCGGCTTTCTCGCCGATGGCATAAGCTGCACGTTCTTCCGCAGTTCGGCCGTGAGCTGTGCGCTGAGTGTAGAACGCCGTGACGCCGCACATGAGGAACGGCGTCACTGCCATCATCACAAAAAACCGCACCGGCTTGAATTGTCTGGCCATAGCTGGACGCCTCATCTAATCCCGGAGAAAACCCTGACGCAATCGGAACCATCGTGGATGAAACCGAATTAATTTTGATTTGTCTGGTTGCGGTCGCACTGCTGGCGATCGTTGCCCGCAAAATCGGAGTCCCATATCCAATTCTTCTCACGATCGGCGGTGTAGTCCTCGCTCTAATCCCGGGTCTTCCTGCGATTCACCTCGAACCGAAACTGGTGTTTAATCTTTTTCTTCCGCCGCTGCTTTATCCCGCGGCCATTTTCACCTCGTGGAGAGATTTCCGACTAAACCTTCGCTCAATTCTCCCAATGGCAATCGTTCTCGTCCTTTTGACGATGACCGTGACTGCTTATCTGTTCCACGGTCTGGTCGGGTTACCCTTGGCGGTAGGTTTTGTTTTCGGTGCCATCGTCTCGCCGCCCGACGCCGTGGCAGCGCTGGCGGTCACTCAAAATTTGCGGGTGCCTCGCAAGATCATTGTGATCCTCGAAGGAGAAAGCCTGATAAACGACGCTACTTCTTTTATCTCGTTCCGTTTCGCAGTGGCCGCCGTGATGATCGGCACTTTTTCGCTCGCACAGGCGAGCTTGCGGTTTCTTTTTGTCGCCGCGGGCGGCATCTGTGTTGGCCTCGCAGTGGGTTGGCTGGTAGTCCAACTGCAAAAGCGCTTGGACAATCCCCCGGTCCAAACATTGTTTTCTTTGCTTACGCCGTATGTTGCCTATTTCAGCGGTGAAAATCTCCATGTTTCTGGAATCCTGGCGGTCGTAATTGCGGGTATCTATATCGGATGGCGTGCCCCGCGAATCTTGAGCGGGCGCATGCGCCTGCAAGCGTTCCCTGTTTGGGAAATGGTCACCTTCATTCTGAACGGGATACTTTTCATGCTCATCGGGCTTCAACTGCCGCAGGTTATCCACGCACTCGCTCCGGGCACAGTGACTCGCGCAGCCTGGCTGGCGATCGTGTTTGTTGCGGTGATCGTGCTGGTTCGTTTCGTCTGGGTATTCGGAGCCACCTACCTGCCGCGTCTGCTGAGCCCAACGTTCCGCCGTAAAAATCCCGCTCCGTGGCAACAGACTGCGTTGATCGCATGAACCGGGTTGCGCGGGGCGGATTCGCTTGCCGGCGCACTGGCCATCCCGCTTGTGCTCGCAAACGGCCAGCCATTCCCCGGACGTGACCTCATCCTCTTGCTGACGTTCTGTGTCATTTTCGCAACG